>Ga0247841_10002324_pt1 | contig 38527 bp, 32 predicted proteins | sample LaCruzMarch2015__2_FD_192410 | JGI IMG/M metagenome (GOLD analysis project Ga0247841, IMG submission 192410) | Freshwater microbial communities from meromictic Lake La Cruz, Castile-La Mancha, Spain - LaCruzMarch2015_18m | ecosystem: Environmental > Aquatic > Freshwater > Lake | place: Spain... | reverse complement strand
CCGGATCAGTTGTGGTTCCCGGAACTTCAGAAACAATGGCGATATCTTGCCCTGTAAGTGCATTGATCAGGGAACTTTTGCCATTATTTCTTCTTCCGAAGATACCGATGTGGGGTTTGGTATCGCGGGCTTTGGTCATTCATTTAAAATTCAATAGATTATGAGTATCAGACTTATTTTACTGCAGTAAACACAAATATTTCGTAAATTTGAAACAAACATACAACATTAAATGACAATCGGAAAATTGCTTCGAAACGATTGTAAATGAAAAAACAAAATGAATAGAATTTTATGTTTGATAACAGGTGTCTGGATCTTGTTTTCCTGCAGTAAGGTAACTGAATCTACTGACATCCCGCCTGTAACTCCTCCGGTAACCGATTCCACCCCTGCACAATACGGCACCCCCTTTAACAATGTTCCCGCCCGGCAGGATGCCATTATATACCAGGTAAATATGCGGGCCTTCAGCCAAAAGGCGAATTTTCAGGGTGTTATTGCCAGGCTGGATTCTATTCAGGCGTTGGGCGTAAATGTCATCTATCTGATGCCGATCTATCCTGTCGGGAAGATAAAATCAGTCAACTCACCCTATTGCGTGAAAGATTATCAGTCGGTTAACAGTGAATTCGGAACATTGGCAGACCTGCGTGCGCTTGTGGAGGGAGCACATAACAGAAACATGGGTGTGATTTTAGATTGGATTGCCAACCATACTGCCTGGGACAATGGATGGATTGCCAGCCATAAAAACTGGTATTTGCAGGACGCATCCGGCAATATTGTCAGTCCGCCAGGCATGGGCTGGAACGATGTGGCGCAACTGGATTTTAAAAATGCTGCGATGCGGCTGGAAATGATTAAGAATATGAAATCCTGGGTCTACATTGCAAATGTGGATGGTTTCCGCTGCGATTATACGGATGGTCCTCCCGTTGATTTTTGGAAACAGGCCATTGATTCACTCAGAAATATTAAAACGCACAAACTGCTGATCATGGCCGAAGGGACCAGGAGCGCCAACTATTCTGCAGGATTCGATTACAACTTTGGCTTCGGCTTTTATGGTCAGTTGAAAAACATATACAGTAAAGGAGCATCTGTTCTTCTGATTGATAATTTAAACAAAACGGAGTATGCCAATTCAACCGGCGACCAGCAAGTGGTACGGTACATTACCAACCACGATGTGAATGGTTCAGATGGCACCCCACTTGATCTATTCGGAGGTAAAACCGGTTCAATGGCGGCATTTATTGTTGCAGCCTATATGAAAAGTGTTCCCATGATCTACAACGGGCAGGAGGTGGGAACCCCTTTCAGGATTCCCTTCCCGTTTACGGGGAATAAGATAAACTGGACGCTAAATCCAGACATCACGGCCGAATACAAAAAAATCCTTGCTTTCAGAAACAGCAGTACAGCCATCAGACGGGGTCTGTTGACATCATACAGCAATGCTGATATCTGTGCGTTTACAAAAGAAACAGCAGGAGAAAAAGTTCTGGTAATCTCAAATCTCAGAAACCAAACCATTCAATATTCGTTGCCAGTTGCGTTAACCAATACGTCATGGACCGATGCGATAAAGGGTGGCAGTGTATCCTTAAGTACACAACTTACATTGCTGCCTTACAGTTATCTCATCGCAAAGCAATAGGAATAAGCTAAAGATAAATCAGGCCAGGAAATAGGTTCATAATTTTTTCACCATGGATAAATCTTCAAGAAATATAAAGGCAGTGTTTCCAGGAAAGTACATCCAGGGCGAGAATGCCCTTGCTGAATTGCCAATCCTGGTCAGTTTATTAGGTAAAAACGGTCTTATTTTAGCTTCAAAAACGGCTCAGAATAAAATACTCCCGAGGTATCATATAAACCATCCTGAGGCGAAGATCAGAATTGAATTATTTAATGGGGAGTGTAATGAAAAAGAGCTGAATCGTGTGTCGGAAATAATCAGTCGCGAGAAGATTGACATCATGGTAGGGATGGGGGGAGGAAAGGCCATAGATACAGCCAAAATTGCTTCTGACCGGGCTGGAATCCCTGTGATTGTAGTCCCCACCATCGCCTCTACTGATGCACCATGCAGCGGCTGTGCCGTCATTTACACGGACAATGGCGTTTTTGATTTCGTTTACTATCAGAAGATGAATCCACAGGTGGTTCTTGTGGATATGAATGTGATCGCCGAAGCTCCGGCCCGGTTTCTTGTTTCGGGGATGGGTGATGCTTTGGCAACCTGGTTCGAGGCCAGATCCTGCGCACGGACCCACGCGTTAAATGCGTGCGGCGGGTATAGTACCCTGGCAGGACTAAGTCTTGCAAAGCTTTGCTATGATACGCTTTTGCTTCACGGTTCTGCCGCTAAAATGGCATGTGAAAATAAAATTGTTACCCCTGCGCTGAACCACATTGTAGAAGCGAATATTCTTCTGAGCGGCCTTGGTTTTGAGAGTTCAGGACTGGCATCCGCGCATTCAATCCACAATGGGCTAACCGCACTGGATGAAACCCACGCGTTTTACCATGGCGAGAAGGTAGCCTTTGGCGTTTTATCCGGACTTCATCTTACCGATGCTGAACCTGCTGAAATGGAGACAGTCTATTCTTTCTGTGAAGAGGTTGGACTGCCAACCACATTTTCAGACATTGGAATAGAGGAGATACACAGAGGAAGGTTGATGGAGGTGGGCAGAAAGGCTTGTGCTCCTGAAGAATGCATTCATCATGAAGCGGGTGAGATTACTCCCGAAAAAGTAATGGTTGCCATGATCGCAGCCGATGCCATGGGAAGAGCAAGAAAAAGGTCAGCCAGCACAAAATGACCCAACAGGTATGTTTAACTGGCAATATTGATTCGCTCAAGTTCCCGGAGGTTTTCAAGTTTTTTCTTTTCAAGGAAGCTGCGGATATCGCAAAGGTGTTCTTTTACCCGCTTGTTTCCAAATTCAAAGACCTTGTTTACGAGGCCGTCGAGAAAATCCCGGTCATGCGATACGAGGATGAGCGAGCCGTCATAATCCATCAGGGCGCTTTTCAGAATATCCTTTGTTTTCAGATCGAGGTGGTTGGTCGGTTCATCAAGGATCAGCAGGTTAACGGGTTCAAGGAGCAATTTTATCATGGCAAGGCGTGTGCGTTCACCGCCAGAAAGCACCTTCACCTTGTTGGATGAGATATCGCCCCCAAACATAAAAGCGCCGAGGATTTCCCTTACTTTGGTGCGGATATCGCCTTTTGCGGCGTCATCGACCGTCTGGAATACGGTGATTTCTTCATTGAGAAGCGAGGCCTGGTTTTGGGCAAAGTATCCAATCATGATGTTGTGGCCAATGGTCAGCGAACCTTCATAACCTTTTTCTCCCATCAGGGCCCTGACCAGGGTTGATTTTCCTTCTCCGTTTTTCCCGACAAATGCAACCCGTTCACCCCGTTCAATGGTCAGGGAAACATCCGAAAAAACCGTATGGCTTCCATAGCTTTTTGCCATCTCATGAATGATCACAGGGTAACTACCCGAACGTGGCGAGGGAGGAAATTTCAGGCGGAGTGCCGAAGTGTCCTCTTCGTCAATCTCAACGATGTTGAGTTTTTCCAACATCTTAACCCGTGACTGAACCTGAAGGGTTTTGGAATAGGTTCCCTTGAAGCGTTCGATAAACTCCTGGTTTTCAGCAATCATCTTCTGCTGGTCATCAAATTGCTTTTGCTGTTGCTGGCGGCGTTCGAGCCTGAGTTCCTGGTATTTGGTGAAGTTTACCTTGTAGTCATAGATGCGTCCCATGGTCAATTCAATGGTGCGCGAGGTAAGATTGTCGACAAACGCCCGGTCGTGAGAGATCACAATGACGGCCTTGGCCGAATTGATCAGAAATTCTTCAAGCCACTGCACCGATTCGATGTCCAAATGGTTGGTGGGCTCATCCAGCAGGATCAGGTCAGGTTTTTGAAGCAGAATTTTGGCCAGCTCGATCCGCATGCGCCATCCACCGCTGAACTCATGGGTTGGACGGGTAAAATCGCTGCGCAGGAATCCCAATCCCAAAAGTATTTTTTCTATTTCGGCGTCGTAGTTGGTATCATCTGCTGTATAGCATTGTTCACTCAGAACAGATAAATCTTCAATGAGCTTGTAGTAACTTTCTGATTCATAATCGGTACGCGTTGAAAGTTGGGTATTAAGCTCATCAATACGGCTTTTCATATCCGAAAGATTCGCAAATGCCTGTGACGCCTCTTCAAACAGGGTGCGGCTGTCGGTCGTCGTCAGGTGCTGGGGAAGGTAAGCGATGACGGTTCCTTTTGGTGAGGAAACACGACCGCTGTTGGCCATTTTCAACCCTGCAAGGATTTTCAGGAGGGTCGATTTTCCCGCCCCATTCTTACCCATCAGGGCAATACGGTCCTTTTCATTGATGGCAAAGGATATGTTTTTAAACAGGGTTGTCCCCCCGAACTCTACCGTAAGTCCTTCAGCTGCAATCATATTTGATTAGATACGTTAAAAAAAAGGGTGACAAGGTGAAAAGGTAACAAGGTGACAAGGTGACAGGGTAACAGGGTAACAGGGTAACAGGGTAACAAGGTGACAAGGTGACAGGGTAACAGGGTAATGAAGTAACGGAGTGAAAATTGGTCATTGGTAATTGGTAATTGGTCATTGGTAATTGGTAATTGGTAATTGGTAATTGGTCATTTAATACAGTTTGTTCCGTAATTCCTGTATTTTATCATCATTGATGTAGTCGTCATAATCCATCCGTTTGTCGATCATCCCTTTGGGCGATATTTCGATGATTCTGTTGCAAACAGTCTGAATGAATGCATGGTCATGGGATGACATCAGGATATTGCCTTTGAATTTGATGAGGGTGTTGTTGAAGGCTTGGATGGATTCGAGGTCGAGGTGATTGGTAGGTGAATCAAGCATCATCACATTGGCATTGCGGATCATCATGCGGGCGATCATGCAGCGGACTTTTTCTCCCCCGGACAGGACATTGGCTTTTTTGAAAATTTCCTCACCTGAAAAGAGCATTTTTCCAAGAAATCCCCTGAGATATTGTTCATGTGTATCATTGGAAAACTGGGCAAGCCATTCCATCAGGTTGATATCCGTCTGAAACAATTTTTCATATTCCAGAGGCAGGTAAACCTTGGTGATGGTCTGACCCCAAATAAAGGTTCCTTTGTCGGGTTGTTCATGCCCCTTGATGATTTCGAAGAGGGCAGTCATGGCGCGGGTATCTCTTGAAAGGAAGATGATTTTATCATCCTTTTGCATGGTAAAGCTGAGATGCTTAAATAACATCTCCCCATCAGCACTCTTTGACAGATCTTTTACCTCCAGGATGGTATTGCCGGGTTCACGGTCGGGGGTGAAGATGATGCCGGGATATTTACGCGTTGAAGGTTTGATCTCTTCAATGTTGAGCTTTTCGATCATCTTTTTCCGGCTGGTGGTTTGCTTCGACTTCGATGCATTGGCGCTGAAGCGGGCAATGAACTCCTGTAACTCCTTTTTCCGGTCTTCGGCCTTTTTATTCTGTGCCATTTGCTGACGCAAGGCCAGCTGACTTGATTCATACCAGAAACTATAGTTGCCTGGAAATTGCTGAACCCGTTCAAAGTCAATATCGACAATGTGTGTACAGATTGAATCAAGGAAGTGACGGTCGTGTGAAACTACCAGTACCGTATTGTCAAAGTTTGAAAGATAGCCTTCAAGCCAGTTCACCGTATCGAGGTCGAGGTCATTGGTAGGCTCATCCAACAGCAGGTTGTCGGGTTTTCCAAAGAGTGCCTGGGCCAGCAGTACTTTTACTTTATCCTTCCCGTTTAAATCGCGCATCAGCTTATGGTGCAGGTTCTCTTTGATGCCGAGACCGCTCAGCAGGCTGGCTGCACTGCTCTCTGCGTTCCACCCGTCCATGGCGGCAAATTTCTCCTCCAGGTCCGAAGCCCTGTTGCCATCCTTTTCCGAAAAGTCGGCTTTGGCGTACAGTGCATCCTTTTCATTCATGATGCTCCACAACTGGGCGTGCCCCATCAGTACCGTGGTCAGTACAGGAAATTCATCGAATTCAGCATGATTCTGCTTCAGCACTGAGAGTCGTTCCCCAGGCCCGAAGGTCACGCTTCCTTTGGTATTGGTCACTTCACCGTATAGCAACTTCAGGAAAGTGGATTTGCCGGCACCATTGGCCCCGATGATCCCATAGCAATTGCCGGGATTGAAAACCATGTTCACATCCTGGAACAGGATTCGTTTACCAAACTGGACGCCCAGATTTGAGACTGTGATCATTTATGTATAGAATATTAGTGAGTTATAATAACGGGGTACACCTAAAGTACATCCAGACAGAGAAACGTGCGAATAAACCACTATTTCCGGTTGCAAATTTACAACCTTTCTGGTTAGGTTTTCGTTATTCAGGACAAATGCTTCAAGTGCAGCTAATTAGCTTGTGCATTTAAATAACTCCATTCGGTTTTTGAAGCAGGAAAGTCCTCGATTGCTGGCGATGTCAGAAAGAACTGATGACCGATTTGACGATCCCGAGGGATTCATCATTGGCTGCATGGACAGCTTCAATCACTGTGGATGGCAGTCCACCGGGAAAGGCCATCATATCAAGCACCGCAATGTAAGTTTTACCGTCTTCCTTTTCGTATACCGAGATGCGGCAAGGCATCATAACAGATACAATCCTTTCATCGCTCAGTTCGAGCATGCGACCCGAATACTCTGGTTTGCAAATTTCGATCACCTGGACAGGTCTTACATGTTTGCCTGATTTGGCAAGTGATTGCTGAAGATTGTGGACTGCAGGATTCTGCCATCCTTTTTGATTTGCGGCTGTTATAATCTTTTCAACTGTAACAGGTACGTCAAACGGGCTTGCTAGTTCGATGATGAGTTGGTTTGTGCTCATGGTGCTAAAGTTTGTTTTGTTTAATTCAGTTCTTTTGCAATGGCAATGGCGGCAATTGTTCCATCGGCAACAGCCGTGGTAATTTGCCTGTATTTTTTACTGATTACGTCCCCTACAGCGTAAATGCCGGGCATACTTGTCTGCATGTCTTCATTTGTCTTAATGTAGCCCCACGTATCAAGTTCCAGCTTTTCCCTGAAAAGATCGATATTGGGTTTCATGCCAATGAATACGAACACCCCGTCGCTGACCAGTTTGGATAAAGTTTTGGTTTTTAAATCTTCAACTTCGGTGATCAATTTGTCTCCGTCACGTACAAAGGATCTTGGCTCATGCGAAAAAAGCACGCTGATCTTTGGATTTGCGAACAATTTCTCCTGTGCTTGTTTGTTGGCAGTTAAGGCATCAAACTGATGAATCATGGTGATTTTACGGGCGAACCGGCTGATAAAATCTGCCTCTTCCACGGCTGAATTTCCACCACCGATCACCACCACCTCCTTGTCGTCGTAATACTTGGCATCGCACGTGGCACAATAGGAGATGCCCTTGCCCTTCATCTCCTTCTCCCCGGGAATACCCATGAGGTTGGGAGATGTCCCTGTAGCAATGATTATTTTTTTTGCTCTGACAGTCTCGAATTCATCTATCACCACCTCTTTCTTTTCCAGGTCAATTTTAGTTACATCGACTGCAACTTTATAAATGGTGCCGCATTGTTTGGTCTGCTCCGACATGTTGTGTGAAAGCATATAACCTGGCTGGGGATCAATAAAACCAGGGTAATTGGAAACTTCGTGGGTTGTTGAAACCTGGCCTCCGGGGAGGGCAATGTCAATGAGCACCGTATTTGCTTTCGACTGGCAGAGGTATAACCCTGCTGTAAGCCCGCCCGGACCTGCTCCAAGAATCAGTACATCGAATTCGGAAACGGTTTGCTTGATCTCTTTCTTGATTTCCTGAACCCTTTCGCTTGATAACATGCGGTCGAGCTGATGAATGATATCGCTTCGCTTGATGCCACCGGTAAGGGTCACAGGAGATTGGACTCCGTTATCAAAAAACAACAGGGTGGGAGAGGATCTGACTCCGAGACGCTCGGCCAATGGTTTGTTTTGTTGCCTGAACATCTTTAAAAACCTGATATCTTCGCCATAAAGCGCGGCCAATCCTTCAAACTTGGGCGCCACCGCCTCGCATGGAGGACATTCGGTGGAATAAAAATCAAGAACAACTTTGCCACCCCCAAGAACATCTTTGTCGAATTCAGATGATGTGATTTCTTTCATATTGATATTTTTTTGTCTTAGCGTCTTAGCGCCTTTGTGTTTATTCATGTTTTTGCTCAAAGTAGGCCGAAAATCCCAATTCCAGCAATTCCTTAACCGGCCGGCAATCGGTCGAGCAAACATGGCCTGTCCTGTTTTTGGCAACTGAACCGCACCCTCCGCCGCATGCGAGTTGCATGTTGCATGTGCTGCATTCGGCGATAGATGTGACGTCACGGTTTTCCCACGCAGCGATCATTTCATCTTTGCGTGAAACTTCAGGATAAAAGGTCCCCAGTGATTCATCAGCTTTACCAACAGTGGCTGTACACGAAAAGATTTGTCCGGTATAATCAAAGGCCCATTCTGTTTTACAGGCCGGGCAGGCATCGAACAGTGGATCGGGCAGACTGCCGTTTTCGGCCAGAAATTTCGAGATGGAATAGGCAGGTTTATAAAACTCCAGGATATAAGGATGTTCTCTAACCTGGTTGTAGATGGTTTCATAAAGCGAAATCCGGCTAAACAGCTTTTCGGCGGTTGCCTGGCAATGGTGCAGTTCGTAATTCCTGCCAAGCTGGGTTTTAAAAAGCGCATTCCCGGTCCAGCCTTTATCGATCGCAAACCGCGCCATTTCCGGAAGCCCATCCATATTCTCCTTGTCAATAACCATGCGCAGATTTACCGGCAATCCGGACTGGAGGCAGGCATCGATGCCGGTCACAATTTTTTCAAAGGTAGCTCCTCCGCCTTTCAGGAAACGACGTGCATCATGCACCCTGCCAATGCCATCGAGTGTAACCTGGATTTCACGGATATGTGCTGATTTCAGAATGTCGGTATACTCAGCCAACGTGTAACCATTTGTTACAAAGCAAACTTCCAGGTTTGATTCATTGGCCAATTTCAACATGTAAACAATAAGACCTTTTTGTTTTGTTGAATTAAGCAATGGTTCACCCCCGAATACCGTGAGATACTTTTTTCGCCCTGCAAATTCATGGTTGATATAGCGAAAGAAGGCATCAATCACCTCAGTCGTAAGTTCCTGTTTTGTGTTGGTGTACTCATCCTGATAGCAATAGGTGCAGGCGAAATTGCAGCTGTAATTCGGGACAAAAAACAATTGTACCTCATCCCCGTCCCGCGCATCGATAAAATCGAGATACTTGCTGCGGTATAGCCGGCCCTCCTCTTTCTCATCTACAAGGTAACCCCTATCTTTCAGGTTCTCATGAAACACTTCCGGAATCGCTTCTCCATGGAGGAAATCATGCAACATTTTTCCTTCGGAGGGATTTAAAATATCAGCGCTGCCGCTGAGCGGGTTAACTATAAAAAAGTTATCCGACCCGACAATCCTTGAAAAAATATTGTGTTTGGAATACGTCATTGTAATGAAAATCTTAATCGTGGCAACCCACAATGGTCTTCGATGTTTTAGCACAGCATTGCGCTACTTTTTTTGAATTTACTTTTTCTACTTTTACCTTCTTTTTAATGAGGCTTTTCATGGTTTCAACTTTTAGGGTTTATAAATGTTATTCTTTTTTTCCTGCAATGGTAAAACTGGCTACTTCAGCGTTCCCCTTGGCATAGGGAGCTGATTCTTCGATAATTTCAACGGAGGCAAAACCCGCTTTTTCCAGTTGTTGCATATACGCTTCACGGGTTACCGATCCGGCCCAGCATTCAGCAACGGCCACAGGGTCATTTTTATATTCATCGGCAATCGCCTTTGTAGCATAAATATCACTGATCACAAACCTGCCTCCCTTCTTCAGAATGCGGTGGATCTCGTTCCAAACAGCCTGCTTGTCGGAAGCATGGTTCAGGGTGCAATTGGAGATGACCAGATCTGCTACTGTATCCGGGAGTTCGATCTTTTCAAGTTCACTGCGTATAAATGCCACATTGGTTACACCGAATTTTTCAGCATTCCGGCGTGCTTTTTCAAGCATCCCAATTGAAATGTCAATTCCATAAACAAAACCGGTTTCGCCTACCGATTCAGCCATACGCAAAACATCCGTTCCGCGTCCGCTTCCCAGGTCAACACAAACCTCTCCGGTTTTGGGTTCTGCATAAGTGATCGCGCCACCGCATGAAAGGCAGCATTCCGATTCGGCCAGCTCACTGTATCTGTTGTTTATTTCTTTTACTTCCAATTCTTTTAGATTACTTCAAAATGAATTAATTTCGTCATTTATTATACAATGGGTACAGGCCAATCTTTGTTTACCGACCCTTTAACAAGCCGTAATGAATAAGTCAAAGGGCTTCAATTTTTTATCCGGTAAACAGTTGCTTCTATATTTATTTCATAAAATGCAAAGGTATAAAATATTTTTAATTAAATCGCTTAATTATCACTAATATTTTCTTCGGATCCTGCGACAGAATATTTGTAGCCGGCGTAATATCCTGCAACTTTAAATTCCATCCAAAGTTAATTCATTAAGAATCAAATAAATACAACAAATACATGTGAATTATGGACACTCTAACAGTTTTGATTCTCATTGTCATAGGCCTGATGGCCGGTGTTTTCAGCGGAATTTTTGGTGTAGGTGGAGCGGTTATCATGATCCCCGCGCTGGTATATTTTTTAAGTGTGGATCAGCATACTGCACAGGGGACCAGCCTGGCTGTTATGCTGCCGCCAATCGGACTTTTTGCGGCCTATAATTATTACAAAGCAGGACAGGTCAACATTTGGTATGCCGTTATCATTGCTGCCGCTTTTATGATTGGGGGATATTTTGGTTCAAAGATTGCAATAAACCTTCCGGAAAATCTTATGAAGAAGATTTTTGGAGTTTTTCTTCTTTTAACTGCGCTAAAATTGATATTTTCGAAACAGACAGGACTGGCAGATTGAATGTCTTAAACATAACCAAATTACTTGAAAAATGAATGAATTCGATCAAAAAGCCCAGGAGCTGTTTTCGGAAATTACCCTGATGGATAGTTCCCGGGAAATGTTAAAAATGGCTGAACAAAAGATGGAGGCAGCCGACCTTTTGAAATTCAAAACCCGATTTTTTAATCTTGAACAGGAGAAGTATGTTGGGAATACGTTCGACATCATATACAGCCAGATGGTGCTACATCATATTAAGGACATAAATGACATCTTACAGAAGTTCTCCGTCAGCTTGGGTTCCGTAACAATAAAGTTGCACCCTGCTTTGTTATCCGAAAGGGAACTTCCCCGGAAGGAATTAAAGAATACCCTGTTTTTTTGCTGACAGCAGGGAAATAGAGCTGGTTGCCTCTGTGCGCTTATTTTACTCTTCTTGTAAATTTTTCTTTCACACTATCAACGGCATAGTACACCACCGGAACCAGGTACACCGTCAGGATCAGTGATGACAACAGTCCGCCGATGATAACCCATGCCAGCCCGTTTTTCCATTCACTGGCCGTTCCTTTGGCAAGCGCGATCGGCAACATCCCGATCACCATCGAAAGGGTGGTCATTAAAATGGGCCGCATACGCTCCTTGCCAGCCATGATCAATGCTTCCCTGACACCTTTACCCTGCGCTTTTAACTGGTTGGTAAAGTCCACGATCAGGATGGCATTTTTTGCCACCAGCCCCATCAGCATGATCAGCCCGAGCAATGAAAACAGGCTCAGGTTGCTCATGGTCAGGTTCAATGCGAGGAATGCGCCAATTACAGCCACCGGGATGGAGAACAACACGACAAACGGGTAGATAAAACTATCGTATAGTGCAACGAGGATCAGATAGATCAGCAGGAAGGAAATGATTAAAACAGATCCGAGTGCCCCGAAACTATCATTCTGTCTTTTAATGTCGCTTCCCCATGTCATCTCAATGCCTGCTGGCAGTGGATTCTTTTTAAGATAGGCCACCACATCGTCGGCCACTGTACCCGAAGGTCGGCCCAGGGCCTCTGCAGTGAGTGTCACGGCCGGTTGCCGGTCTTTTCTTTCCAGTAAAGATGGGGAGTTATCCTGAACCACTTCCGCGAATTGCTTTACCTCAATGGGCATGCCCATTGGATTTACAATGGTCAGCTTGTTGACATCTTCAAAATTTTCACGATTGAAGTCATCCAGCCTGATTCTTACCGGATATTCCGTCCCGTTTTCGGTTAAAGTCGCATCATCGTTCCCTGTAAAAGCGCTCCGGATATTTACTCCCACATAAGCAGTGGTTAATCCAAATCGTTGCAGTTTATCCTTGTCAGGAATGATTTTATATTCCGGACTTCCTTCCTCCACAGATAAACGGACATTATCGGCTCCAGGGATTTTTTCAATGACGGATTGTAATGCAGTCCCGGTTTTCATGACCAAAGCAGGATTGTTTCCGCTCACAGTTAACTCAATGGGCGCCGTACGTGGAATCAATCCCAGTGCAGCCATGGAGTAGTTGATCCCAGGGAATTGTTTTTGAAGCGCTTCACGGGACTGCTTCATGAACTCCTCCGTTGGCCGGTTGTTTCGTTCGCTTGCAGGTTTTAACTGGATGGTAAATTCTGTTTTGTTGGATGCACCAACACCCAAACTGCCAATACCGGTACCTGGCCCGCCGATGTTGCTGAATATGGTTGACACCTCCGGCTGTTGTAGGATGAAGTCTTCAATTTGTCGCGACCGGATGTTATTCTGCTGAACAGAGGTCGATTTATCGAATTCAAGGTTCAGCCGGAATTTACCCTGGTCTCCGGTTGCGATGAGCTCTTTGCCGATGATGCCTTGCTTAAACATAACCCCGGTAAATGCAAACAGCAAAAGCACAATTCCAGCAAAGATGAGTTTATGCGAGAGAACCCAGGCCAATTGATTCCCGTACCATGTGATGAATCTCTGCAGGTTGTGTTCAAACCAAAGTAAAAAACGGTTAAAAAAATTGGTTGGTTTTAAATCCTCCGATTTTCCTATCCGGGAAGCCAGCCAGGGAGTCAGGGTAAAGCCGACCAGCAAGCTGGTGAGGGTTGAAGTGACCACCACGATCGAAAATTGCTTGAGCATGTCGGCCACAAAAACCTGTAAAAACAAAATCGGCAGGAACACAACCACATCCACCAGTGTGATGGATAAAGCAGAAAATCCGATTTCCATACGGCCATCCAAAGCAGCGGCACGTTTTTCCTTCTTCATATCCAGGTGGCGCTGGATGTTTTCCAGTACCACCGTGGCATCATCGACCAGGATGCCAATGATCAGCGACATGGCCAGCAGCGTCATCAGGTTGAGGGTATAACCCAAGATCCACATCACTGCAAACGCAGTTACCAGAGAGGTTGGAATTGCAATCAGAACAATCAGCGAATTCCTGAAGCTTCTCAAAAACAACAGCATGACCAGTGACACCAGGATCACCGCCAGGAACAAATCAAACACAACAGAGTCAACCGCTGCGATCGTTTTATCGGTACTGTCATCAGCAATCACAAACTGCACTCCGGCATTGGCGTATTGCTGTTCAATGGATTTGAATTTTGCACGAATCAACCTTGAAACGTCAACCGCATTTGCATCGCCCTGCTTTTTTATTAATAACCCGATCCCGTTCTTTCCATTATAACGGCTGATAGAGGTGATTTCCTTGATTCCATCCGTGACGGTTGCCACATCCTTCACATAGACCGGGCTACCCGGAAAAGGCATCGCCACCTGCACATTTTTGATGTCGTCGATGGTGGCGAATTTGCCGGTTAGCCGAACAGAATTATTATCTGTGTTCGTTTGAACTTTACCGGCAGGCAAATCCAGCCCCGATCGGTTAATGGCCTCCGTGACCTGGGAAAGTGAAATTCTATACAATTTCAATTTTTCCTGGTTGACCTTTACCTCTATTTCCCGCTCTTCACCTCCCAAAAGTGTGATTTCTGCCACACCCTTTAATTGCTGTATCTGCGGAAGGAATTCATCCTTCATTTTTTGATAAAATTCTGTTCCCTGCAGATTGCTGGCAGCGCTCACCGACATGACCGGCAAATCATTGGGGGAAACTTTGCTCATCACAGGACTCAGGATATCCGAAGGCAGATCTTTGCGGATATTGTCGATATAGCGCTGGGCATCCTGCATCGTTTTGCCCAGATCGGTACCGTACTTCAGGTTGACGATAATGATGGAGGCGTTGGGCAGGGACTTGGTTACAAGATAGTCCACCCCTTCGAGGTTGGACAATGCGTCTTCGATCTTGCGCGAGACTGAAGTTTCTACCTCCGGTGGTTCCGCCCCAGGATACATGGTTTTAATTACGACAACCGGCTGATTAAAATCGGGCATCAGTTCGTAACTCAGGTTTTTATATCCGATAAATCCGGCTAAGGTCAGTACACTGAAAAGCACGATGATCAGCGAAGGACGATTGATTGAAATTTGGGTGATATTCATGTTTCGCTGATTTATTTAACGTTTACATTGGCACCATCAAAAAGGTTGATGAATCCGCCGGTTATCATTACATCGCCCTCCTTTAGCCCGGCGCTCACCACTGCTTTATTTTTGGTTCTTGTTGAGATGGTAATATTTTCAAGTATAGCTTTCCCGTTTCTAACCAGGTAAACCTGCGGGTGAACGGATGACCCGACCATGGCAGAAGCCGGAATGATCATGCGTTTAACTCCTTTCTTCTCTGCCAACATCACCTTGCCAAACATACCGGCTTTGATTGTTAATTCCGGTGTGTTTTTAATGGTAAACTGTACTGGGAAACTGCTGCCAACATTGGCCCTGCTTCCGATCAGGGTCGCTTTCCCCGAAAGAACGACCTCAGGAAAAGCATCCGGCACAACATTATAGATAGTATTTGTATTGAACAGGCTTAAATCCGCTTCGGGAACCGTTACCGTAAATTTCAGCTGACCGATATCTGTAATTTGAAGCAACGAGACACCCGGGGCTGCAAATGCCCCCACCTCCGTCAGTTTTGCCGTCACGATCCCATCAAATGGCGCTGTGATGGTTGTTTTGCTGATCTGTTCGAGCAAGGTGCTTCTTTGCACTTTTGCAGATTTCAGACCAAGTTCGGCTTTCTCCAGAAGTACTCCCTGAACGGCATCGGCCTTTGTGAGGATCGTATAACGTTTCACATCTGCATCCAATCCTTCGATTTGCACCTCAACTGATTGAATTTGCAGCTTCAGCAAGGAGTTATCCAATTGTAATAGGGGCTGCCCTTTTTTTATGTTGCTACCTGCATCTACATGAACTGCATTAATCTTCCCCTGGATTTCAGCGCTGAGTTTCGTCTCCTTATTCGGTTCAAAAGTGCCGGAAAACGAATAATCAGCATCAGCATCCTCCAACTGCAGCGTATCAGCCTTTACGTTGATGGCTTCTTCCTTGTTATATTGATAAACTTGTTGCCGGGCCGTTTCTTTATTGGTCATTAAACGAATGACCACAAGGGCGAACAACAAGATTGGAATGATGATATACAGTGCTTTTTTCATTGCTTAATTATTTAAAATATTGCCTGTTAATTTTTTTAATTCCAGATCTGCTTTCAGATACTCAACCACGGCAGCCAGGTAGTTTTGCTGGGCTTCGCGCAAGGCATTGTCAGCCAGCAGAACATCCGGAAGGCCTGCGGTGCCTTGTGCCTGCTGCAATATTGTTTGCCCGTATACAGAATGACCCAGAGATATTTGCAGGAGGGTGGTTTCCAGTGAATGCTGGGCGACCATCCTCTGCCGACGGGCATTATCAATCTGCATGTTGGTTTGTTCCGTGATTAAACTCTGCTGGAGTTCGCTGTTCCTGACCTCCAGTTTCTTCTGATTGATCTTCCGCTGTGTGATCGTCCCGTTAAACAGGGGATAGGTCAATTGAAGGCCGGCATATCCGACAGTATGAAATGTTAAAAATTCATTGGGTTGTTTGTCGTAACCAAAACCGGAGGTCCCATAGAAGCCATATAACGACAGGTTCCGGTAATGAATCCAATCATGACCCAAAGATGAAAATCGGAATGGTCATTTATTCCAATGACCCTGAAACAGTATGGAATGCATTCAGGTTTGGGAATTTCGCGATTGGCGAGGGAGATTCGGTTAAAGTGTTTTTATTGGCAAAAGGGGTTGAATGCGAGTCGCTTAATACCGACAAATTTAAGGTAACCGACCAGATCAACAGGTTTGTTGAAAATGGCGGGAAGATCTTTGCGTGCGGAACCTGCCTGACCATCCGAAAAAAGGAGGGTTCTGAAATTTGCCCGTTGTCAACCATGCAGGACATGTACGACATTGTTAAATGGTCCAATAAGGTGATGACATTTTAACATTTTTCAATCTCTAAATTATGAAAATTCTGTTCATCATCAACGATGCCCCATATGGCGCTGAAAAAGCGTACAATGCACTGCGCATGGCCATGACCATTCAGAAAGAGGATGAAACTGCCGAAGTCCGTATTTTTTTAATGGCCGATGCTGTAACCTCAGCTCTGCCCAATCAAAATACACCCCAGGGGTATTACAATATTGAACGGATGATTAAATCGGTGCTTTTAAAGGGTGGGAAAGTCAAAATCTGTGGTTCCTGTGCCGAAGCCAGGGGCATAAAGGACCTGCCGCTCATAGCCGGCGCTGAACTCAGTACCATGAAGGAGTTGGTGCAATGGACGCTGGATAGTGAAAAAACCTTGACATTCTAATAAAATCTTCAAAAAAAAAGCCACCTCAGTCATTCTGAGGCAGCTTTTTGTTGAATTGGGAAACAGTTATGCCTGGGTTGGCACCACATCTTTGGTTTTGAGTTTGGATGGCATAAAGATGCCGATCACGCCATTGATACCAACACTCATTACGATATTAAAGAAGAATGCCAGGAAGGCCAGTAGCAATAGCGCTCCACATAAACCGGCCAGTATCATATATGTATTGAATTCTCCATTTACATAGAGGGAGCGGCGAAGCATCCCATGCAGACCTGCCATTCCCATGAAGGCGCCCATTCCTACTCCGCCAATGAGCTGGCCCCAGAAGTGGAAGTTGGCCAATTTCTGGCTGTAAAACTGTGCTCCGTTTGTGAGGATCGGAAACAGGATATAGATGGCTGCATAGAGTGTCATGGCCAGTCCGACAAGAATTGCCACATGCACGTGTGGCCCGATTATCCATTGCGTGTTGTGCAGGATCCGGTTCAGACCAATATCTGCCTGCATGATGCCGGCTGGAACCGCAAGGGCAAAGCCGAGCAAACCACCGAGTAAAAACTTCAGCGGGTTTGTCATTTTCAATGGACGGGCGCTCCACAAAGTTGCAAGGGTGATAAAGAAGGCCAATCCCTGGGTGATCAATTCAAATGCGGTGACCATTTCACCGGAGAGAACCTTTAAAAATCCGGGCTGGGCCTGATCGGAAAGCAGATGATGTGACCATACCGTCCATGAAACCACCAATTCGACAAGCAAAGCAGCACGGGCGATGTTTTCCATATACAACTTTTTCCCGGTGATAAGTGTGGCAAGCAAATACCAGGTACCTGCAACAAAAATGAGCACCAGTCCGTCGGCCACAAGGTCGAGTCCCCACCAGAACCAGTTCTTATAGAGAAGCGCATCGATGGCTGTATCCTTCAAACTCACACCAAACAAGGCAAAGAGCATATATACCAAAATCAGTACGCCGGTAAACAGGATGATACCTGCGTTAAGCGCTACATCAACGGTTCCACGTGCAATGGCAGCAACAGGGAGTGAAACCAGGTGTTCCTTTTTGTTTTTGGCAAAGAGGTTCTTAAAACCACTATAGCCCAGGGCCGATCCAAGCAAAGCGCCGGCTGGTTGTTTTGGCCAGCCTTCGGGGGTGTAGGTGATGGTCGTAAATATATTGATGACAAAAAATGCTGTTCCAAGCATCACGAGGGCGATGCCCAGTATAAAAAAGATACCCCCCACTACGCTGAATTGAGTGAAATCAACCGGTAAAGGCCAATAGAGTGTATACAAAGGGGCATAATGGCTTACGAAGCCCGAGAACCAAAACATAAAGGTTCCGATGGCGATGAGCCATAAAGTCCAGTTACCCAGTTTAATGCTCCATAGCGGTTTTTTCATCAGAAAAGGCACCAGAAAAAGGAATGCTCCGAAAACAATGGAATAGGTAGATCCGAAAATACCTACCAGAGGATGGGCCGTCATGATCGCAAAGAACTGATTTTTTGTGATCAATGGTATAGGATCAATCTGATAGATGCGCATGACCATACCTTCGATCACGGCAAAAGCATAGTACACCAGTCCGATTACCACAAACCGGAGGGTGAGTTTTTGCATTGGTGTGAGTGTATCAGGTTTGAACAGAGCCTTTTCACCCTTCATTAATGTCTGTATAAAGTTCATATCAAAATATTTTTAAGGTTTATACCCGGTTGATTAATTGGTGGCTGTTTCGTTGCAGGTAACGATGACTGCATCTTTCATGGTCATATCGACCCCGGCAGGACCAGAATACTCCGTTGATCGTATGGTATATATACCTGGTTTGTCGAATTGCCAGAGAATGTCGTTTGGATGGCCGGGTACAACCTGCATCTGGAATACCATAGAATTATCCTGGCGAAAAAGACCGAAACCATAGGTAAGGTCGTTGGAAAGGACGGAAAAGAGAACCTTCTCGTTGCAATTGATGTTTAACGTAGTCTCTGGCAGGGAGAATTTGTGCTTCTCGATAGAAATGTTGAAAATCTTATCGGCTTTGATCTCAGCACGGTTCAAATCCATAGATGCCCATGGAATTGTGTTGAAGGTTACGATATGCAGGGAGACTCCCAGCGCCACCAGCATCGCGGTAAATGAATAAAAGAGCGCATTTGCGACCTTGTTGTCCTTACCGGGCCGGGTAATTTTGTAGCCGAACCATCCCATAACGAGCAGGATAGCAAGACAATAACATGTGTAGGCCAGCGTCTGGCCGTTTAACACAACAGTTGAGTCGATCATAATTGATGTTTTTGGTTAATGACTGTGATTATTTAGCGCTTATGTTTTATTGCTATTTTCATGATACGTAACGCGTGACACGTGACACGTGACAGATCATAAGCAACCCGTCACGATGTCCTTCCGGTACTTTTCACTCAGGTCGCCAAGTGTTGTCTTTGTGAGTGTTTCGATCACTTTTGAGCGTGACTCAGCCCACAGGTCATGCATCACACAAGGGTGACCGGCAATGCATGCCGTAAAACCAAGCAGGCAGGTATTCATGGCATCTGCGCCTTCCAAAGCATCGATTATCTGAGCAATGTTGATGGTGGACATATCCCGGGCGAAAACAAACCCTCCACTCCTACCGCGTGTGCTGATAATAAAACCTTTTTTGGACAGGTCAGTCAGCAAACGTCTCAGATACTGCCGGGGAATTTTCAGCTCCTGATGAAGTAACTCTGCTGCATACATTTTCTGGTTTCGTGTTGCAATAAAGGCTAAAACACTAAGCGCATATTCAGTAGTCCTGCTTAAGATCATAAATTGCTACCTTTTTGTAGTAATTAATTTTTATGCGAAAGTAACAATTTTATTTCTTAGTGAAACATTTCACAGGAAATTAAAAAAAATGATGGATCCTGCCAACATTCGAAATCAATCAGCTACTTTCCAGAAATTAGCGCCCAACAAGTCAAAATAAGAAACCAAAACGTACGGAAATAAGCCCGTTTTTTTCATCCTGAGATCTTTCGTATAAAAAATTCAAAATCCCCATTCCAAACGGCGAAAACCAAATACCTCCGCCGTAACCGTGATGCCATCTTCCTGATTTTTCATTTTGATACCAAACCCTGCCAACATCGTTGAACAGAATAATTCCGAAATGTCCTTTCGATATATAACTCTTGATTTGCAGCAACTTGATTCTGATTTCTGTATTCTGGTAAAAAGCAGCATCCCCTGAAAAACGGGTATCACGGAAACCCCGCAGGTTTTCTTTACCGCCAAGGCTGTTTGCCTGAAAAAACTCATAACTGCCAACATTTATACCTCCGCCTGCCCTCAACCCAACAACAAAATTGAATGGTCGTCTGAAACTCAAAAAGAATGAAGATTCTGAAGAAAGGTGAACAAAAGAGCGTTGGGGATCATGTATTTTAAAGAACGATTTCAATTCGGCGCCCCAATGAAAGCCACGGGTGGGAAAGATTTCATTATCCCTGCTATCCCATGTAAAACCAGTGTTAATGCCTGTGAATTCCATGCGTTGATAGATACCTGAATCCAACCCGTTGATTGAAAAATCGGAAATATATCTTCCTTCTGTATTCTCAACCTGAATATTCTGATAAAACAATCCCGCAGACAGTTCTCCATGGCGGCCGAACGCTTTAACCAGTTGCGGATTTATAAAAACCTGCCCTATCCTCACACGATTATAATCCTTATCGACGGCAGCCCTGACTGTTTCATTGCCCATTCCGAAGTAGTTTTGCGAATATTTCGGATCCCTGAAGTCAAGATCCATTTTGAAATTCAGATATTTAAACACATCAGTAAAAGTTCCGGTATACTTAAATTCCAACGCTTTTGTCGCGAAAGAATAGTTAAATACCACTTTATGCTGACTGGCAAAAGGTTCTTTCATAAACCCATGTGTTTTCCACAAGGCGCCTGCGCCCATAAAGATGCCATCGTCGGTGTTGTAACCAGCAAGCAGCAGCGGGAAGAATTTATTATAATCAAAAGCGTCGTAGCGATAAACAAATTTCCCGGGATCGTTGGTTGTGATTGATCGCGTTTCTTTTCCTGAAATAGATGTATAACCATTTTTCACATCGTAAATGATCGTCTTACGGGATATTCCCCTCACATGTGAGCTGTCCAGAATCTGATCTTCTCCATTTTCTCCAATAATTCTCACCTTCAATCCCTTATTGACCAGCCCGGTAATCCGGAACTCATCGTTCCCTTTTCGTCCATAAAGCCTGATTTCATGGGTTTGTTCGTGATCAAATGTTCGTTGATAACAGGGAGCGGAAAGGCTGCCGTTTTTAGCTTTGCTGAAAACTGTGACTTTTGTTTGATTATCGTTAATTCTTTCTACCAAAAAAATATCGGAATCATCGGTTCCTACAATGTCAACCTTGATGTTTATAATATTAAAATAGGATACCGCCGATTGTGTTAAATCATCCCGTCTGGATTTTACTTTAGCAATGATTTGATCCCCGTTTATTGCTGCAATCTGTTCAGGCATATCATGAATTGCATTCTCAATGACAGTGTCTGAAATTTTACTCCTCAGATAATCAGCAGTCTGTACCCATTCCTCCAAAGACAGTTCGTTCAATAATCTCCTGTCAAGATGCCTTGCCTGATAATTCAAGCCTTTCAAATCTTTTACATGATAGTCCAATCCCTGCATCTTTCTCAAAAATGGAGGTTTAGACGATAACCGAATCAAAAAACCTTCGCTTACATAAAATGCCATATCCCTGTCCCTGGGAATTGCCCTATAGATCGTTTTCCCATTTTTCTTAAATGTGGCCCACCGCCATTGATCTTCATGCCTGTCCCAGTCGCTGATCAGCATATCAACCAACCGGGATCTGAGGAAATGCTCCTGGTCCATGACATGATCAGGATCCTGCTGAATTTTCTCCATCATTTCATCAGCGCTAACAATTTTTTTTGACTGTCCAAAGCTTATTACATCATCTCTGTTTCCTTCAGGTCTCTCTTCAAACAGATAAAGTCCCTCCTTTACATAATCAAGGTATTCGCCCAGGAGTGGGTCCTTTGGAAGATAGACAACCCTGGGATTTGTATGATAAATCCCGGCAGCATCAGCAATCCTGGGTATGGCAATGGCAGCCCATGGCAAAGAGGCTGACATCTGGTCATTTACCACATCTTCAGCCATTCCCATCCGGATACTTTCGGGAATTACATTTGAAACATCTTTCTCCAATGAACGAAGCACCCACTCTTTTCCATTCCGGTCTTGTAACCGGAGAGATGCTGTTTGATCGCCACCGCCCCGTTTTACTACCTTGAGCCCTCCCTTTTCATTTGCGAGATCAAACACGGATACAGTTACAGGTGTTATCCATTCCTGTCGGTAATTTTTGCCAAACAGAGCCTTTTTAAACTTGCCTGCCTGAAATACTTCTCCATCAAGATGTGTAGTCACCAAACTGTCAAACCAATCTGGCCCAGGAAAGTCATCGCCATCTTTTAAAAAATTGAGTCGTACAAAACAAGATTTTTTAGTGTCTCCGATCTGGAAGTCCGAATACAATAATAATGAAGTATCTTGTGGAATGATTCCATCGTCCTGGTGGCTGGAATGGTGGTACAACGGCTCATAACTTGTGCCGGAGGAGACAATCCCTGAAAACAACAGTGCGATAAGAACCGTTGGGCTCATCAGTAAATATATTTGAATTTTAAAATATTTCCCCTTCCTCCATCACCTTCATTGGAAATAAAGAGATCACCCTCCGGAGAAAAACAGATTCCTTCAGGTTGTCTGAATATCTTGGGATCCAATTGATTGACCGAACGTATTTTCCCTTTTCGATCAAGAACCAGAAGAAGTTTCCCGATGTGAGATATGATATAGATGTCGTTCACAACAGGATGAATAGCAATGCCGGATGGTTGAAAATTCCAATCTTCTTCTAAAAGTTTTAATGCTTTTCCAAGTCCGACAGATTGCTTTTTAAACCAATTGGATTCTTTCTTGTCGGGAAATCCTGCCAAATCAATACGAAATAAAGGGATGGCTGAAACTTTTTTCCCGGATAAATCAAACCGGTAAACAGCTTTACTACCATCATCATGATTGCCGGATCTAATATCCGGTGAACCTTTACAAACTATCAATAAAGTTTGGGTTGCGCTGTCAAAAGCCAACCCTTCCGTATCGTTTCTGCCGGAGAGGGAAGTTGATATTTTATTTATACTCCTTTCGGAATTGATGAAACCGATAATTTCGAAAATTACGCCATCGGAACGAAGCACATATGCCGTATCTCCAACAACAGCAATATCTTCATAGTCTCCGCTGTTGCCAAATTTACACGTTGAAGCAATCTTTTTACTTTTCACATCATAGAGATAGATAAAACCTTTTTCATCCTGAATGCATGCTATTTTGTCGGGACTGTAATAAGAAATTCCGGAAATTTCGGTCAGCGCTCCTGGCAATATATATTTGGCTGAGGGCGCCACAAGATCATAAGGAATAAGGCCGGCCATGTCGAGGCTTGAATCTGTTCCGGCCCCAGGGGAAAAGGAATTACCGGTTGTTCCTGTGTCACGTTCCTGATTAGTGCAGGAGATGACCAAAAGGAACATAACCAGCGATCTGAGTATTGCATTACCGCTTAACCTAAACTCTTCCATTTGGTTGAACTATAAATAGTTATATATCTAATCAAAGGATATTACAGTGATCATGTGGCTATCCCGACTATAAATGAATGAAAACCAGGATAAATATTCCGACTGAAATAATCAGCCCGAACATAAAAACAAAGTAGGCAGCACGCAGCAGCTTATATTTTCTTGCCAGGACTTTCCCCAGGTAAAACTGGTCTTTTATCATGGTGGAATAGAGATATTTATCATTATCTATCATCTCTTTTATGGCCCATTCATAATCTTCCACCTCCATGTTATAAAAACTCCCAAAGAACAGCAGATTTACTTTCATCTGTTCAATATCCTCCTTCGTGAATTTTCCGCCGGAAATATGAGGTCTGGTTGAAAGGATGGCAAGAACAATGGTGGTCAGACTGAAAACAAGAAATACGATTGTCGGGAAAATGATCTCGGGTGTTTCTTCGAATTTTCTGATTAAAAAAGCAATCCCCAGAGAGATGATTATCCCATTCAGGGAGATCAGGATATTGGACTTGTTATCTGCTATTGAACTCAGGTTTATCTGGTTCCGGGCAGTCATCCTGAACATCGAATCAACTCCCCGTGAATAACCTGTTGATTCTTTACTTATAGTCGTATACTGATCAGAAACCGGTTTTTTCTTTTCTTGCCGGCGAAGAATAATCTTTTTCAATAGTTCGAGATTTTTCTCTTTCAGTACGGCACAATGCTCCTGGCAGAAGGATGTATGATAGGTGTGTTTCTGGAAAATATCCAGTGAAACTTCTGCAAATTCTTGTTTTTTTAAAGGATTGACGCCGGTCTTTTTCCATTCCTGTCTTAATAGTTCACTTATTTCAAAATACCTGCGATCAGCGAGGTGCATGAAGTCGGCATCGCAAAGAGCCGCTCCGATCTTATTGGCAGGCTTATGAGGAATTTCCGTTGCCCTGATGGCATCCTGTATAAGATGGATACTTTCCTGATCAATTTTTTTGGCATTCAGGAAATCTTTGGCCATTTGAGCGCTGATTTCTTCATGCCCTTTGTATTGACTTATATATCCCACATCGTGGAACCAGGCTGCTATTATCAAAATGCTCAGCTCATCCTCGCTGAAGCTTTCTTTTCTGGCTATCTTTTCGGCATTTAATACAACACTTTTGGTATGGTCGATCGTATGGTAAACCAAACCTGTCGGGAGTTCTTTTGTCAGAAGTTCGCTAACATGTTGTTTCACCTCCCTGATTGTTGATGAGTGTATCTTTTTCATTTTTAAACCCTGGCTTAAACTTAAATTACTTTTTTATGCAAGTCCGTATATTGAAATAGGAAGTTCCCTGCCCTTGACCATTACCGGGCCAATTGAAGATAACTGTTTGCGTGTTTTATCATCTAATTGAAAAAACACCTCTTCTGACATGAGCAAGTCAGATTTGTATTGTTTCGTTAACTGCTCAATCCGCGATGCAAGGATTACCACACTACCCGTGATGGAATATTGTTTCCGCATTGTGGAACCAATATTACCGGTAACGGCTACCCCGTAATGCAGTCCGATCCCGATGCGTGATGGATCAATGTGGCCATTTTTGGAATCGAAATCAGTTTTATTAATAATCTCAATAGCTGACTCAACCGCATCCATGCAGATATTTCCATGTGATATTGGCGCTCCGAATGTGGCCATAAACCCATCGCCAAGAAACTGGTTGATGATGCCATGATGAGATTGAACAATTTCAATCATAAACCCAAAAAGGGAATTCAAATAGGCTACCACCGCTTCAGGCTCTTTGTGTTCGACAAATGGGGTGAAATTCCGGATATCAAGAAACATCACACATACTTTTTTTCTCGTTCCTTTTAATTCAGTCGGGTTTTTCATGATCTCATTTGCGATTTGCTGCGAGATTTGCTGACCAAACAAATCAATGACCTCATTTTTTTCAGCTAAGTAATTGAAGGAAATTCTCATCTTCTTTTTTGTCAGATCAGCTACAAATCCTGCAGCAATACCAGCGGTAATCATGATTAAGCCCTGACCCAGATACTGGATTGGAGTCACCGACAACATAAGGTTGCCGGTGTTATCTAATTTCATCGAACAAACTATGGATATCAGCAAATACTCTGCAGCTGCCACAACACCTGTGAATACCGGCAACCTATAATCGATCCTGAGGGTTGATAGGATGATAAAGATAAAATAGGTTAAAACCGCCGGTGAATGTAGAATAATCGTCTGTTTTGAACTAATGATGATAAAGACGAGAAGGAGTGATAACAGCGTAACCTCTGAAAAAACTTTAACGTAGGCTGAAATCTTCATCAAGGGTTCGGGATATTTCGTGTGTTTTCTGATTAAAAAATGGGTGATTGTTTCATGGGCAATGATGATGACAACAAAGATTAAAATTGCAAAAATTGATAAATTTGTTTGAAACAAGCTCCGGTACTGATCACTGAATGACAGGTAAATCAATAGAAGGGAAATGCCTTCAAATCCAAGCAATCCTATCAGGATGGCAGCCCTGATCCGTTTGCTTTTTTCAATTTCAATGTAAAATTGCTGTTCAAATTGATTTTCTACCTGCATCTCTTTGGGTGTTTTATCATCGGTCAATTATTCTAAGGTACCTGTTAATAAAGTTTTTATATATCCGTTGCTTCATGAAAACCACTTCGTAGAAAAAGATCCCTGTCATGGCGCAAAAAATTCCAAGGATTACATCTATGGTATAATGATGACCTGAATAGATGGCCGAAAACCAGATACCAATCATAAACAGACCGAAGAACCATTTGGCGCGTTTGCAGCCGGCCTTTATTCCGTAATAAAGCACGATAACAGGGTAGGCACAGTGCAGCGAAGGGATCGCAGCAAATACATTTGAGTTCTTGTTATAGATTGAACCAAAAACATTCAGATGGATCAGCTGGTCAAACCGGGCCAGCCCGGCGGCGCTGCCCGGAGTATGCAGATTCAAAACAAAGCCATGTTCGCCGACATACCAGGGTGGCGCTGCAGGATGAATGTAGTAAATGGTGAATCCTATTATGTTTACAAGCAGGAAGGTGAGCGAGAAATGCAAAAACAACCTGCGGTTGGTAAAGTAAAGGTAAACAGCGAACCCAAGTGGAACGGGCATCCAGTTGATATAGAAAAAACCGCTCATTAAATCGGCCAGTATATTGTGATTGGCCGCAAAAAATTCGTTGGGCGTTAACCTGGCAAATTGCGTATCTATTCCAAAAAGTTGTTTTTCAAGGTGGTACAATGGGGCAATATCAACCGTATGGTATAAGTAATTTGGGAAGGCCCGCATCACATCATAAAGCATGGCGAAAACAATGAAAATGGCAAAGCCAAGGACAAAGTTGCGCGTTCCTTTACCTGCATAGAAAAGGATGTTAAAGATCAGAATGATCACCCAATGTTCGGGTCTCAGGCCGGTTAAAAAAAACATGATGAGCAGGTAGCCGGCCGATGCAAGCGCCAGTGCGGCTGCTCCTCCAGGCAGATTCCTTGTCAGCAGCATAATTTTATTTTTCATATTCCGGATTATGGAATTACCCTTTCCAGCACAACTGCTCCTGTAACCGGATCAGTTCCGCTGATATCAATGTATTTCGCTGATGACGGAATTCCCATTGTATTGGTTACCGTGCAGATAAAGAGACTGGTCAGATTTGCTATTTTGCCGTTGATAATGATCATTGCCCTGAAAGTATTGTTCTTTTCGTTCCTCCTCAGATAGATGACCCGCTTATTGTACGATCTGAAATGCATCAGCCAGGTATCTTTATCCAGTTGCTTCACATTCAACCCGTAAATCCTGTTCTGGATGAAGGAGAGATTTTTGCGTACTCCCCCCTCCTCATAGCGGATCCACAGCGGATGCAGGGGTTCCTTTTTATCAATGTTTCCGTCAGCCTGGTAGTTCAGTTCATAAATAACCGTGTTCCGGTTATGGGTGCGCTGGACATAAAACAGCAATTTTTCATTTAGTTGCGGCACAGGATATTTGCCTGCTTCAGCCGGGTTAACGGTACCGTCATTCTCTGCAAGGCTAGGCGCTATGCAGCCAACCCAAAGGAGCGGAATCAGGAATTTCATTTTCATGGCAGACAGGTGGTTTAGGTTCTTTATCAAGTTGATGTTTGCTGTGGATCAGTCGGTAAATGGCCGTCATGTTTGAAAGCACAGCAACGGCAACCAGCGGGTAGATAAATATGGAGATGGTCTCAATGATGGCAAAGGAGAACCAGGGAGCAAAGGTCTTTTGATTGCCCCCCGACCAGTAGGAAACAATTCCGCAAACCAAGGCTGAAGTCCCGATGATGACTATGCGTTCCGGCCGCTGCATTAAACCACCCTTGCATTGCACGCCGATACCTTCCGACCGCGCCCTGATGTAGCTCACCATCATGGATCCGATGAGGGCGATAAAGCCAAACAGGGACGCTAAAAAATAATGATGTGCCACCAGGAAATAACAGATCCCTAAAAACATCACCAATTCGCTGTAACGGTCGAGCACTGAATCGTACAGGGCGCCATACGGGGTTTCCATCTTGCCTTCACGGGCAAGGCGGCCGTCGAGGATGTCGAAAAATCCGGCAAAGAGGATCAGCGCCCCGCCCCATCCCAGCGGGGTAAGGTCCCCTTTTTCAACGTGATCGGCTCCATAAACCAACACGATGGCTGCAATAATGTTGAGGATAAACCCGATGGTCGTGATCATGTTGGGGGTGACCCGCATTCGGATCAGGAATTTTACCAATGGCTGTATTAGCCTGTAAATCGATAATTGTGCTTTTGTTTTCATCGCTATTTGTTTTTAGAAATCAAATTTGAATCTCACCCTGATGCCGAAGTTGGATACAAAGGGATGATCTATATAAGTCAGCCGCTTGACAAATTCAACCCTGAATAACTTCAGTATGTTTCCGATTCCGGCGCTCACCTCTACATAGGGTCCTTCATTGAGGGCAAAGGTTACCGGAGTTCCGGACGTTTCCCCGGGTAATCCGAAAGGATCAACAGGAAAACGAAAGAGGTCAGGATTGTCAATGGGATTGTTTAAAGTTGTCAGTCGCCCGAAAAGGACCTTGGCCGCAACAAATTCACGCCACTTCAGCTTTTTGATCAGCGGGATCTTGTTAAAGAAAAATCCATTGAAGCAGTGGTCTATGTTCAGGGATATATATTCATCGCTGACGAATTCCAGGAAGTTCATCAGGTTATAGGAGGCAATCTGGTACGAGTAGGTCTGGTTGGCCCGGTGCATGAAAAGCAACGGATAGGGAACCTTACCGAATATCTTCCCTCCCTCCAAAATGACATCAGTATAGCCCAATACCGATGGATAAAAGCGTTTGCTTACACTGAGTTTTACATTTAGATAATCGTAATCATTTTGCAGAAATTTTGAACCGTAGGTCAGCTGAAGTTGTGTTACCGGGTATTTGTTTGCCATGGGGATGCGGTATTGTTTTCCCTGGTAGAAGTGTTCATTCGGCGCATACCTCAGCGTCAACGCGACTTCAGAAATATCGATATAGGCGGGGTCATTGGTATGCTGAAGGTAATCAACGCTATTGAAATAGAGGTCTCCGCCCGGGCGCTGGCGTAAGAACTGGTAGGCGATGTTGAATGAAAAATGGTTTTTAAATTCGTTGAGATGCTCGATCCGGAAAGTTTTATTGTAAAAGAGTTTGTTGTTGACACCACGCTTGAAAGAGAGCAGGAAATTATCCTCCTGAACGAATTGGAGCTCCTGCCCCGGGATTTTTGTTTCATCCTGGATGCTCACCCTGAGGGATTTTACCGGGAACTCAAAAATCGACCGCTTCGTCAGTGAAAAGGTGGATCCCAGGTAATATTTGACTTTTTGGTCAGTAAACCCATAAGCAACATAAGATTCCAGGTTGACACGCTTGCTGAACTTATCAGTGGTCCGCCCGCCAACACGCAAACGGTAACCTTCAACCGGGTTGTAACTGTAAAATGTGTTGACAGGACCTATTTCAAAATATCCGAGATCTCTGTATCCGGCAACAAGCAGCATGGTGATGTTCATAAAGTTTTTAAACACCGGCAGCCGCTTTACGCTGTCGATCATTGCATAGGTGCCACTCTCGGTCTTCGTTAGTGAATCATGCCGGTGGAGCGCCCAATAGTTTGCGTCGCGCCGGTTGGAGCTGTCGAGTTCAACCACATTCTCATATTGAATGATGGTATCTGAAATCGAATGATTTAACCGGATATCTCTATAAGATACAGCACGCTCACCATAAATTCCAAGTTTGTCCTTTGCCAGTCCGAAATCGATGCCAACCATGTCACTTGTCAACATCCAGTTGTCATTCCCGATATTTGAAAAATTCTGGACGATTTTAACATCTTTGGCCCAGTTAAGATTTATTTCCGATGGTATTGAAATTTCGATTTTTTTTACTGCATAGTTGCTGTCGGCTGTGATGAATAGAAATCCCTGGAACAACAGGTCGGTTTTATTCCGGGGAGCAAACAGCATTTTATAGCAGCGAATACTGTCAACCTGTAATGTATCCATGATGAAAAAACGGTAAAACGATGGAGCGCTGGAGGCGATCGGACTTAAAAAGTTGTTAGTCAGAAAGGCGATGTCATTATCATAAATATTGATATCCTGGTACATGTATTTGATGTACTCAGTCATTCCTTTGTTATTGAGGTATCCTTCGAAAGTCACCATTTTATTTGCCTTGATAACCTCACGGGTTTCCTTTGGCGATTTCTGAAAGTAATAATCAGAGAGGGTCTCCTTAAGGTATAGCGGCAGGATCTCTTTTCCCTTGATTTTTGTTGTGTCAACATTGTTGAAAATGAATTTGAATTTCTTGAGAAACCTGCGGTTTTTGAATTTCTCGGTAAGGTTACTCAGGGCGAATTGTGTTTTTTCATATTTTTCATAACTATAGGCGTACAGTTTTTCTTTACGGTTTCCATCTTTGTGTGCAATCACCTGGCCGATGAGGGCAACGGCAGGATTATCCTTGTTCCTGTAGCGGTTTTTAGTTGGTTTCACAACGACCTCACTCAATTGTTGGGTCTGGGGTTTCAGATGAATGTCAATTGATTGTGACTGCCCGGGAAGAAAGGGTAATTCAACAGTTTCGAATCCCATACAGGAAATACGGATCTTGTTGGAATACTTTTTCCCTGTGAGGGTGAACTTTCCGTCGATATCCGTGACAGTCCCGGTATTGGTTTTTACAAAAACAACGTTTACAAACGGTAACGGTTCATTTGTAATAGCATTCGTTATCATGCCTTTGACGATGACCTCACCGGCAATCTGAGCTTCACCAAAAAATGGGAAGAACAGCAACATAAGTAAACAGAAGCTATAAAGATGTTCTTTCCCGGTTTTCATGATTTAATTTGAAAACATATGTGTTTTGCAACGAGTAGTTAAAGAAGATCCCTACAAATACGGCTGTTAATATTTTCGAATACAGGTAGTTAAAGTTCCCTATGCTTGTCAATAACCACACCCCGCCGATATTGAGGAAAATGCTGCCTCCCCAAACCAGCAAATAGCGCACAGCTTGGGATTCCATAGACAATTCTGCCGCATTAAAAACCCATTGCCGTCCAAGTGAAAAGTTTGTTATTCCGCCCAGGATTGATCCAACCGATGTGCTTAACAGGTACCACATCCCGCATAGTTCCTTCAAAAAAATCGTAATTCCAAAATCTACAATCGTAGATATCAGAGAGGAGACCTGGGCCCTGAGGAACTTATTCACTAACAGTTTTGTCATATCAAACCCGGAATTATTCTGAATACAATCTGCAGCAGCAGGTTCGCATAAATCCCTGCCAGGATATCGTCGGCCATAACCCCCATGCCTCCCGGGAGTTGTTCTGTTTTACGGATGCCCAATGGTTTTACGATATCAAAGAACCTGAACAGGATAAATGCTGATATCATGGGAATCCATCCGGCTCCAATCCACAGCAGGCTGATCCACATGCCAACCATTTCATCTGCCACAATGCGGGATGGATCTTTCCCCCATTGATGTTGAAGTTTATTTGAGCCAATAATCCCCAGGATCGTAAATACCAGAACGAGGCTTCCCAGTATCAGATTAGGATTCGGTGCGTAACAAAGGATCAGGATTGCGGGAACCATGGCGCCGAGGGCGCCCATGGTTCCAGGGGCAACAGGACTAAACCCCAAGCCGAATCCGGAAACGATCAGCTTCCATACTGGCAACGCGCTACTTTTCATAGTAATCAAGACCAAGATGTGTGATAAGACTTTCACCTTGCAGATGGCGCAGGGTATTTTCAAGTTTCATCAGTTGCCTGAACAAATCATGCATGGGGACTAACCCCGGTGCGGACTGTGGAGATTTGAAAAAGAAAGACAACCATTCCTGGATACCCGACATCCCTGTACGCTTTGCAAGATCGATCAGGAGCGCGAGATCAAGAACAATCGGCGCGGCCAGAATGGAATCGCGGCAAAGGAAATTGATCTTGATTTGCATTTTATAACCCAGCCATCCGAAAATGTCGATGTTATCCCAACTCTCCTTGTTGTCGCCTCGAGGTGGGTAATAATTGATCCGTATCTTGTGATAGATATCGCTGTAAAGGTCGGGGTTGAGTTCAGGCTCAAAGATATTACTCAGGCTTCCAAGCTTTGAAACCTCTTTTGTTTTAAAACTTTCGGGATCATCCAATACTTCGCCGTCACGGTTTCCAAGAATATTGGTTGAAAACCATCCATCTACGCCGATGTTCCTGGCCTTCAGACCTGGTGCAATGATAGTTTTCATCAGCGTCTGGCCTGTTTTAAAATCTTTTCCTCCAATTGGGGTACTGGTGACTCCTGCCAGTTCGACCATGGCCGGAAAATCGCACGAAAGGTTTGGCGCTCCATTGGCAAATGGAATCCCTGATTTGATGGCAGCATAGGCATAAATCATACTTGGAGCAATCTGAGGATGGTTATTACGCAAACCATCTTCGAAAGCCGAAAGTGACAGATGAACATCACTCACCTCAAGATAAATTTCGGTAGATGCACACCAAACCATGACCAGTCTTGAACAATCATTCTTTTCCTTGAACTCCGCCATGTCCCGGATTAACTCATTCGCCAGGTCCATCTTGCTGAGCGCCGATTTTACATTTTTCCCATCAAGGTTATGAACGAATTTTTTATCAAAAACAGCTTTCATAGGCAGAATGGCAGAAAGCTCTGGTTTCAGCTTATCAAGCAGTTGCTGATCGATTACACCGGCATTCGAGGCCGCTTCATACGCATTGTCTTCGAATATGTCCCATCCCCCGAATACAATGTCATCAAGGCTCGCAAGTGGGACAAAATCCCTGACTTTTGGATTGCGATTATCGGTTCTTTTTCCCAACCTGATATTTCCTATCTGTGTGTAAGAACCAATCGGTAATCCGATTCCTTTTCTTACCGCATACACACCGGTGATCATGGTGGTAGCCACAGCTCCCAGCCCGGGCAATAAAATGCCAAGCTTTCCCTCACACTTTTTCACTTTGTTTTTCATGGTTTTCTTTTTTTACAGTAATTCAAATATCCTTTTATTATTCACGGATTAACTGATGATGATTTGCGCTGCCAGTATTCTCAAGGTCTTTTCGCGAGCTTTTCTTTCAAACTATCTACTACGTAATAGACCATAGGTACCAGATAAACGGTCAGGATCAGAGATGACAGCAGTCCGCCGATGATGACCCATGCCAGTCCGTTTTTCCATTCACTGGCCGTCCCTTTTGCCAAAGCGATAGGTAACATCCCGATAACCATGGACAGCGTCGTCATGAGTATGGGCCGCATTCGTTCTTTCCCTGCAACAATTAATGCCTCTTTAAAGTGTTTGCCCTGTGATTTGAGCTGATTGGTGAAATCAACGATGAGAATTGCATTTTTTGTCACCAACCCCATAAGCATTATTAATCCAAGTTGTGCAAACAATGTTAAATCGTTCAATGATAAATTTAATGCCAGAAACGCTCCGATAGATGCGACCGGAATTGAAAACAGCGCCACAAACGGATAAATATAATTATCATAAAGCGCTACCATAATCAGGTAAATCAAAAGAAACGAAATGAGCAGGACTGAACCCAATGCCCCGAAACTTTCATTTTGGGTTTTAATATCCCCACCCCATGTCAATTTTACATCAGCAGGCAGTGGTTTTGTTTTGAGATAGTTGATTACATCGTCGGCCAAAGTGCCCGAAGGCCGTCCAAACGATTCGGCAGTAAGTGTTACCGATGGTTGCCTGTCTAGTCTTTCAAGCAATGAGGGCGAATTATCCTGCTTCACCTCTGCAAATTGAGATACTTCAACCGGTATGTTTTGGGGGTTGACAATGGTAAGGCTTTGCACGTCTTCATAATTTTTCCGGTCAAAGTCGTCTAACCATATTCTAACCGGGTATTCTGTGCCATTCTCAGTTAAAGTGGCGTCATCGTTTCCCGTAAAGGCTGTTCTTAAATTCAACCCCACATAAGCAGTAGTTAATCCCAACCGCTGCATTTTCTCTTTATCAGGAATCACCTTGTATTCGGGATTGCCTTCTTCAACGGAGAGATTAACATTGTCGGCTCCCGGGATCTTTTCAATGATCGATTGCAGTTCGGCCCCGGTTTTTAATACCTGATCCGGATTTATTCCACTTAAAGTAATTTTAATGGGTGATGCTTTCGGAAGCAATCCCAGCACCGCCATTGAATAATTGATACCCGGAAATAACTTCCTCAGTTCATCACGAAGTGATTTCATATAGGCCTCCGTGCTTATATCCCGCTCTTCCTCTGGCTTCAGCTGAATGGTGAATTCTGTCATGTTAAATGAGCCTACCCCCAAACTTCCGATTCCGGTACTGGGACCGGCAATGTTGCTGAAGAGGCTTGCTACTTCATGCTGTTGCAAAATGAAATTTTCTATCTTATGGGAAATGATGTTGTTTTGCTGAACAGTTGTTGTTTTGTCAAATTCCAGATTCATCCGAAATTTCCCCTGATCCCCGGTCGACATCATCTCTTTGCCAACAATACCTTGTTTCATCATGACTCCGGTCAATACCAACAGGAAAACGACAAAGCCTGTAAAGAGGAGCTTATGGTTGAAGACCCATCCCAGTTGTTTGCCATACCATTCAATGAATTGCTGCAATTGGCGCTCAAACCAAAGCAGGAAACGATTCAGGAAGTTTGTAGGTTGCAGATCCTCCTTCTTTCCTATCCTGGAAGCCAGCCAGGGCGTTAACGTAAAGCCTACCAATAAACTGGTCAACGTTGAGGTGATGACAACAATCGAAAATTGTTTCAGCATATCGGCCACAAAGACCTGCAGGAACAGGATGGGCATGAACACAACCACATCAACCAGGGTGATTGACAGCGCCGAGAACCCAATCTCCATGCGACCGTCCATGGCCGCTGTCCGTTTTTCTTTACCCATATCCAGATGCCGCTGAATGTTTTCTAAAACTACGGTGGCATCGTCTACCAGAATACCAATGATTAACGACATGGCAAGCAGGGTCATCAGGTTCAGGGTGAATCCTAACAACCACATCATGGCAAAGGCGGTAACCAGCGAAGTTGGAATTGCAATTAACACAATAAGAGAATTTCTGTAACTTCTTAAAAACAAAAGCATTACCAGCGAAACCAAGATAACTGCCAGGGTCAGGTCGAACACTACTGAATTAACAGCAGCGATGGTCTTGTCGGTCGAATCATCAGCAATAATGAATTTCACGCCCGATTTCTCGTTTTGTTGCTCAATGTTTTTGATTTTTTCTTTCACCAGTTTTGAAACATCAACAGCATTGGCATCTCCTTGTTTTTTCAATAACAGGCCTATACCGTTTGCACCATTAAACCGGCTCACAGAGGTCATTTCTTTAACGCCATCGATAACGGTTGCAACATCTTTTACATATACCGGATTACCCGGAACCGGCATCGCTACCTGCACGTTCATAATATCATAGGTGGTTGCGAATTTCCCGGTTAAACGAACTGAATTGTTTTCTTTATCGGTTTGTACTTTCCCCGCAGGGATGTCTAGACCTGAATGATTGATGGCGTCAACAACCTGAAAAAGCGAAATTTTATAGAGCTTTAATTTTTCCTGATTAACTTTTACCTGTATTTCCCGTTCTTCGCCACCTAAAAGCGTGATCTCGGCCACCCCTTTCAATTGTTGGATTTGTGGCAGATATTCATCTTTCATCTTCTGATAAAATTCGGTTGCAGGCAAATTGCTTGTAGCGCTGATTGAAATGATAGGTAAGTCATTTGGCGAAACTTTACTCATCACCGGGCTTAATATATCAGCAGGCAAGTCCTTGCGGATATTGTCAATATAGCGTTGAGCATCCTGCATGGCAGTATTCAGGTTTGTGCCGTATTTCAGGTTGGCAATAATGATGGAAGCATTGGGCATTGACTTCGTTTCCAGGTAATCCACACCTTCGAGATTTGACAAAGCATCCTCTATTTTTCTGGAAACAGAAGTTTCTACTTCATTGGGCTCCGCTCCGGGATACATTGTTTTAATGACCACTACCGGCTGGTTAAAATCGGGCAGCAGTTCATAACTCAGGTTTTTATAACCGATAATCCCCAATAAGGTTAATACGCTGAAAAGCACGATGATCAGCGAAGGGCGATTGATTGATATTTGTGTTATATTCATGGCTCGCTGATTTATTTAACATTTACATTGGCGCCATCAAAAAGGTTGATGAACCCACCGGTGATCATTACATCGCCCTCTTTTAACCCGGCGCTCACCACAGCTTTGTTTTTAATTCGTGCTGATACGGTGATGTCTTTAATTACCGCTTTCCCGTTTTCAACCAGGTAAACCTGCGGGTGAACTGATGACCCGACAATGGCAGAGGCCGGAATGATCATGCTTTTAGCGCCTTTCCTTTCTGCTAAAATCACACTGCCAAACATGCCGGCTTTGATTGTCAAGTCAGGGGTGTTTTTAAGTGTAAACTGCACCGGGAAACTGCTTGCGGCATTTGCCCTGCTTCCTATCAGGGATATTTTCCCCGAAAGCGTGATCTCAGGAAAGGCATCCGCAACAACATTGTATGAAGACATGTTATCGAACAGATTCAAATCCGCTTCGGGAGCCGAAACAGTAAATTTCAATTGGGATATATCGGTAATTTGAAGTAATGGGACCCCCGGGGCTGCAAATGCTCCCACCTCTGTCAGTTTTGCCGTCACGATCCCATCAAATGGCGCTGTAATAGTTGTTTTGCTGATCTGCTCCAATAATGTGCTTCTTTGAACCCTGGCGGATTTCAAACCAAGTTCAGCCTTCTCCAGGAGCACTCCCTGAACGGCATCGGCATTTGTGAGGATCGTATAACGCTTCACATCCGCCTCAAGACCTTCAATTTGTACGTCGACCGATTGAAGTTGCAGTTTCAACAGGGAGTTATCCAATTGCAATAATGATTGTCCTTTTTTTATGTTGCTTCCTGCATCCACAAGAATTGCATTAATCTTCCCCTGGATTTCAGCGCTGATTCTCGTTTCCTTATTCGGTTCAAAGGCGCCGGAAAACGAATAATCAACATCAGCATCCTCCAAATGCAGTGTGTCAGCCTTCACATTGACGGCTTCTTCCTTATTGTATTGATAAATTCTTTCCCGGGCTGTTTCTTTGTTATTCATTAAACGAATCACCACGATGGCGAACAACAAAATTGGGATGATGATATAAAGCGCTTTTTTCATCGGTTATTTATTTAAAATGTTTCCTGTTAATTTTTTTAATTCCAGATCTGCCTTTAGATACTCAACTACCGCAGTCAGATAGTTTTGCTGAGCTTCGCGCAAGGCATTGTCAGCCAGCAGAACATCCGGAAGACCTGCCGTGCCTTGTGATTGTTGCAAAATTGTTTGCCCGTAAACAGATTGTCCCAGCGCTATTTGTGAGCGGGTGGTTTCCAATGAATGTTGTGCGACCATCCGCTGCTGCCGGGCATTGGTTATTTGCATATTGGTTTGCTCCGTTATTAAGTTCTGCTGGAGTTCGCTGTTCCTGACCTCCAGTTTCTTCTGATTGATTTTCCGCTGGGTAATGGTCCCGTTGAACAGTGGATAGGTTAATTGAAGACCGGCATATCCGACAGTATGAAATGTTAAAAATTCATTGGGTTGTTTGTCGTAACCAAAACCGGAGGTCCCATAGAAGCCATATAACGACAGGGATGGTAACCGTGAATTCTTCAATGTCCGGAGTTCGCTGACAAGCAATCTCGACTGTGTTTCCGAGAGACGGATCTCAGGGGTTGATGTACTTTTATAATCCTTGTTTTCAGGATGGTATAATGACAGCGGTTCTATGTCAATGGGTCGTGCCCCGGCAATCCCCATGGTGAATTTCAATGCATTGATGACCTGTTCGTATTTGTTGGCTATTATTTCACCCTGGTTGGTCAGCTGGTCAATCTGCAACTGCACCTTGCTTACATCAGCGCCTTTTGCAAGCAATTGTTCTTTAAGCAATTGCAGATTCTTCAACAATTTTTTATTGTTGGTGAGGTTGCTGTCGATGAATGCACGCTGACTGTTCAGGATCTGTGCATTATAGTACAAATTGGAGATTTCAAAAAAGATTTGCTCCGTTGTTTTCTGAACCTGCAATCCACTGATTTCCGTTCCGATCTTCGTTGACCGGATGGCTCCATAAACAAGCGGATTATATACCGATAACGTCATTTGCAAATTGGCATTGATGTTATGCGGCACGCCAAATTGCACCTCCTTAAATTGCCCATCCGGTCCCCCGAAAGCCGATAAGGGCATAAACTGGTAAGGAAGATTGGCGTAGTAGCGGTAGTCGGCATTGAAATTTACTTTGGGAATCAGGTTTGCCAGGGCCTCCTGATGCTTCTGTTCACCAACCTCCCTTGAAT
>Ga0247841_10002323_pt1 | contig 38562 bp, 29 predicted proteins | sample LaCruzMarch2015__2_FD_192410 | JGI IMG/M metagenome (GOLD analysis project Ga0247841, IMG submission 192410) | Freshwater microbial communities from meromictic Lake La Cruz, Castile-La Mancha, Spain - LaCruzMarch2015_18m | ecosystem: Environmental > Aquatic > Freshwater > Lake | place: Spain... | reverse complement strand
AACCGGATCACCATTGGCGTCACCCCGGCCGATCCGGAGGTTGTTTATGCCCTTTGCAGCAGCTGTTCCGAATCCGGGTTTTATGGTCTTTACAAATCAACCGATCATGGCACTACCTGGATTAAAGCCCCTAACTCCAATAACCTGAACCTCCTTGGATGGCAACCCAACGGGCTGGATCCAGGCGGCCAGGGATGGTTTACCCTTGCACTGTCGGTGGACCCGACAAATGCCAATCACATTGTAGTTGGCGGAGTGAACATATGGGAGTCCAATGATGGGGGAGATATCTGGACCCTGAATGCCCAGTATTACGGGGCAGGAGCAGAATATGTGCATGCCGATATCCATACCCTTGTTTACAACCCATACAATGGCACCCAATATAATACCAATGATGGCGGGATTTATCGTTATAACGGTTCCCCCGACGGTTGGGTAAATATCAGCGATGGCTTGCACATCATGCAGTTTTACCGGGTGGGAGCCTGGAAACAGGATGAAACCCGCATCCTGGGTAGCCCCCAGGATAATGGTACGGTACTCTTCACGGATACCGTGCAATATGAGCTACTGCTGGCCGAAGCCTGCGACAATTTCTTTGATTATAACCAACCCGACACCTGCTATTTTGGCGGATATGCAGCCGGACTTCAACGTTCGAAAAACGGAGGCCTCAGCAGTACTTCCATCACTCCTCCGGGGGAATCAAAATTACGTTTCAATCCTCCATTCATCATGCATCCTACCGATCCATCCATACTCTATTGTGCCTTTAAAAATGTGTACCGGAGCGATAACCGGGGCGGTTCATGGATTAATCTCACCCAGGATTTGTCGGGAGGAGCTGATTTTTTCAGTCTTGAAGTAGCGCCATCCAATCCTGATTATATTTATGCTGCCACCCAGAACCAGATCTGGAGAACATCCAACGGAGGAACGAACTGGGAAAATATTACATCCGGTCTCCCCTCAGGGATAATCCTTACCGATATAGCCATCTCTGCTGCCAATCCGGACCTTTTGTGGGTCACATTTTCGCGATTTCTTGCCGGAGTCAAGGTTTTCAGGTCAGAGAACGGAGGCCAGACCTGGACGAATATCAGCAGGAACCTTCCCAACATGCCGGCCAACTGCGTGGCTTTTGAGCCCGGCTCCGACAATGCCATTTACGTGGGCACCGATGTGGGGATTTATTATACCAACGACAATCTCACGGAGTGGGTCGATTATAGCGAGGAACTCCCCAATGTCATCATCGATGAACTCGAGGTTCATCCCCTGTCGGGAAAAATCCTTGCAGCCACTTATGGGCGCGGAATGTGGGAAAACAACCTGGCTGATCCGGCTACAGTAGGTATCCGCAAAACAGTGGAACAGAGTTTTTCTGTTTACCCGAATCCGGCTACAGAAAAAGTTTGGGCTGAATTTACTCCTCCGGGATCCGGTTTATATATTCTTACCATCATCAATTCTTCCGGACAAACCGTTGGAAGGAAAGAACTTCGTTCAACCGGGATGATGATCAGAACGCCCGTGGATGTTTCCCGGCTTTCCACGGGTTATTACCAAATCCGCATCTCAGGTCCCGGAGCCGATTTTGCCCGGAATATTCTGGTAGGAGCGCAATGAAAACCAGGGGATATTGCAAATATGATTTTTACAGTATGAAAGGAAATATATAATCGCCCCTTAATCTCCTTATCGCTTTTCCCTTCAATGATCAGTGCCAAAAGCGGGCCAATATTTCCAATTTGTATCCAGTATCGTTTTTTCATTCGGAAGTGATCTTCAGAATGCTTTGGCCGGGATTATTATGTGGCCATTGCAGGTCGGCGCAAAGCGGTCAGATGCTCCGTATTTATCAGAGGGGGGGTAAATCTTGCTGTTTTGTTCAGTTGGATGAGAGTGAAAAAAATGCAGAAAATATTTTCAGGTCTGACAATTAACTGTAAAGTCTGGCAGCAAGTTCGGATTTAAATATGTTGCCAATTGGTATTTCGTGATCGTCAATAAATATTATGTTACCCATGATCTTTTTGATCTTTCGGAACGATACAACATAGGATTTATGGACTCTTATGAAATATTTTTCAGGGAGTTTATGGACAATGTTCTGTAAAGTTTCCCTGATGATATAAGTTTTATCAGGAACGTAAATTTTCAGATAGTTTCCATATGCCTGGATGAACAATATCTGTGAAAATTCAATGCTGTGCGTTATCTGATCCTCTTTGATGAAGAGGCATTCATGTTCTTCGGGATGCAGATCTGAATCCATTTCTGCCTGCTCCTTAACATATAACTGCTCCATCGCCCTGTTCACCGCCTTGACGAAACGATCGAACCTGATGGGTTTTAGCAAATAATCCACAACTCCGTATTCGTACCCTTCAAGTGCAAATTCGGAATGCGCTGTTGTGAGGATCACTTTGGGTGGATTTCTCAGCATCCTGAGCATCTCCAGACCGGTTATCTCAGGCATGTTGATATCGAGGAACAGGATGTCGACATTTTTTTCATACAAGCAGCCAATGGCTTCAGGGGCATTTTTGCATTTCCCCGAAATCTCAAGCATCGGCATAGATTCAATGTATTTTTCAATTACATCCTGCGCAAGCTCCTCATCATCGACGATAAGACATCTGAATTTTTGCATCAGTCATTTAGTTTTATCTGAAGGTTTACCATAAATCTATCGTTGTTTTTTTGAATACTCAAGGTATGTCTTCCCGGATAAAGCAATTCCAGCCTCCTCTTTACATTTTCAATCCCCGTTTGATTTTCCTTCTTCCCGAGCGCATTATTTTTACGGACAATGTTATTCATGCATGAAAATTGCAGCGTATTTTTGGCAATCACAATTCCAATTTCAATTGTATTTTTTGATTCAGTGGCACCCACCCCGTGCTTAAAAACATTTTCAACAAATGCAATAAGCAACATGGGAGCAATATACAAATTTCCAGGCTCTCCCGTTATCGTATATTCAAGAGCAAAATTACCGCCCAGCCTAAGTTTCTCGAGTTCGATGTAGTTCCCGATAAATGCCATCTCTTCTTTTAACAAAACATATTTCTTTTTGCTTGTTTCCAGAATATACCTCATCAGGTCGGATAAAAGCATCACTGCTTCACCCGATTTCGGGGAATTTTTTAATGTTAACGAGTAAATGCTGTTCAGGGAGTTGAACAGGAAGTGAGGATTGACCTGCGAGGTCAACAGATCGAGCTCGGCCTGTGCCTGCTTTGCTTCTAATTCCTTGAGCCGGAATTCCTGTTTTGCCCCCAGTACCAGGTATTTGATTCCCATGTAAATAAGAGTGAAAGCGATGATTGCCCCGATGGTTGAACTATCTCCTTTCGGATATAAGGTTTTTTCAAGCAAATCAATGAAAAATCCCAGTACTCCGATTATCGCAAGGGTCAGGATCACATAAAGAAGGTATTTCTTTTTTAAAAAGAATCTCTCAAAAACCACTTCTAGCAGATAAACAGGCAGAATGAGCGGAAGAAAATAGATGGCCGAGAGTTTGAGCGCCGTGTCCAATCCGTTTAGTTGCAGGATAACAACAAAGATCAATAACAATAAAGATGTCCAGAATAACACCGGGAAAAGCAATTTTGCCTTAAGTGATCTTCTCATATTCTTATTCATTATCATGCAAATTAAAACATTTTCTTCTCCAGCTTCAAAAATTTGTGACCAACTGTGTTTGTCACGCCAGGGATTCGGTTTGTCACAATAGTTGGCTCGACATCACAAATATTTTTACATCCAATAAATCAGAATCAATTTTGCGATTGATCATTAATTCAACGAAAAAATGAAACTAAATTTCAAGTGGTACATCACCGCCGTAATGCTGACCAGCTTTTTATGGCAATGGCTGATCTATGCAACCGGAGGGGTGGATTCAAAACTTTTTCCGTTCCTGATGTTTTTCCCCACGATTGTCGCCATCACTTTCATTATAATCAATAAGGAAAGTTTTAAAACAATTGGCTGGGGTTTGAGAAAATGGTGGTATCTGTTCCCTGCATTTTTTGTTCCTGTCATGGTCACACTGCTGACAATCCTACTTTTAACCTGTTTTCATTGGGCTTCATGGTCTAACGAGATATTTTCCTTCAAGGATGGATTTGTTGATGTGAACAAGGTTAAACTGATCCTGGGTAAACAAACCCAAACCATCAGCTTTTTTATCCTGAATCTGGGATTGACAATATTGTTACAGTCAATTCCCGGAAGTATTCTCACACTTGGCGAGGAGATAGGCTGGAGGGGTTATCTCCAGAAAAAATTAACGGAAAAATTTGGCATTGTCTCCGGGTTGATCCTGCTGGGATTGATCTGGGGATACTGGCATTTGCCCATAATCTTGATGGGGTGGAATTTCCCCTCTCAACCGGTTTTAGGGGCACTATTCCTGATGCCTTTGGGAACTGTCGGAATGGGGCTTTTCTTTGGTTATCTGTATATAAAAACGAATAGCATCTGGATGCCAACTCTTGCCCATACCTCACTGAATTTATCTGCCGGCCTTCTTTATGCAGGAATGACCTCAAATTCCGACAGGGTAATTATCCCGCTGGTATTTATAGGGGTATGGGCAGTTACCGGAGCTTCATGTTTGCTATTGTTAAGAAGAAGACAAACAAACACCGATCATGAAAAGAAATTACCATAAATCAATTCTGATTTTTATAATTGGTGTTTTGTATAATAACCCATCATTCTCCGCCAATGATTCCCTTCTTGTTTTGCAAAACACCAATGTAATTGATGTTGTTTCAAACAGAACCATCAGTAACGTTGATGTCGTTATTGAAGGAAAATTGATAAAAAACATTACTCCGTTTCATCCAAAGAACACCTATCTGAATGCCCGAACCATCAATGCCAAAGATTGTTACTGCATCCCTGGGTTGATTGATTCACATGTGCATATATCAGAACCCACAGAACCCTTATCGTTTCTGCTTAAAAACGGGATCACATCGGTCAGGGATATGGTCAATGATGCGGAATATCTCAGGAATATCATCACTGAAATTGATTCCGGTAATATTATCGGACCCGACATATACTATTCGGCCATGATGGGCGGTAAGGATTTCATTGAATCCAGTGGTAAAGTCAAAGCATTAACCCCAAGCTCCTTTGAACCTGGTGATGCACCCTGGGCAAGGAAAATTGATGATCAATCTGATATTGCAGAAGTTGTAAAACAAGCAAAAGATTGTGGAGCGTATGCGCTTAAACTGTATAAAGATTTAACTTATGACCAGGTGAAAAAGCTGACCGAAGAGGGGCACAAACAAGGTTTATTGGTATGGGCTCACGGGAAAGTATATCCGGCAACCTGCGATCAGATTATTGATGCGGGTGTTGATTGCATATCACATTACGCATATTTTTTAAGCTCCGACAACTTTTCAGAAAAACCGAATGCAGAAAGAACATTTTTCGATGATGATATTGTTAGCTTCAGAAATCTTGAAAGACGCCTTCTGAAAATGAAATCGCAGAGGATTTTCCTTGATCCGACAATTTTTGCAATCGATGATTTAATAATGCAACAAATAAAAAAAGGGGCTGATGCTTACATGTCCCTGGGTTACTATGCAATCAAACGTGCTCATGAACTGGGGATTCCCATTGTTGCAGGTACTGATTTGGGGAATAACCCGAATGACACAATAAATCTGTTTCAGGAATTAAAATCCCTGGTATATAAGGTTGGATTAACTCCTTTCGAAGCATTGCAATGCGCTACGATAAACGGTGCCAGAGTGTTGCACATGGGAAAGTCATTGGGTTCAATTGAAGTGAATAAAATGGCCGACCTGGTTGTTCTTTCAAATGATCCAACAATTGACATAAAAAATATTCTATCCATTAAATATGTCATTAAAAGCGGCAAAATTCTATTTAATATCAACCACTTAATACAAGAAAAATGAAAACAAAATTTGTACGATTGTCAATTGGTTTTTCAATTTTATTGATTTTCTCATTGCCATCGATTGGCCAGGTAACCCTCAATGCAAAAGGAGGTATGATCAACCTGAATGAATGTAATTTGAAAATCACTGAAAAGGTTGAAGTCAACGAACTGCCATCTCCAACGGGAGTCATTAAACCATCGGTGAAAACAAACAAAATTATTAAGGTTAAAGTAACCGGTGTTGCTCCAAGGGAAGGCTCGTTTCTTATAAAAACATACGTTTTCACCGCCCTTTATAGTTACAGAGGTCTGAAATATCTGATCCCTACAACGGCAATCGGAGTAATTGGAAAGAATGGTGAAACAGGTGAGATTGTTGAGCGGTGGAACAAGGAGACAGACAACATCTTTACTTTGGGGTATGGGGCAAACTCGAAAATTACATTTGACATTGCCTTTGAAGTTCCGAAGGAGGTAAAAGAGATTGAAATTCAGGCTCCGATGATCGTAAAGTAAAAACAGATGAAAAGATTATTGAACATTATCCATTTTCTTGTTATAACAACAGCATCTTTATATTCGCAGCAAGCTGATACCATAAGTCCCTCTGTTTTGTATCTTGGACAGAAACCTCCCGGGATTGTTCCGGAGGTGTTCATGCCAGGAATCGTGTCAACGAAAGATTTTTTTGAATTTTCAAACACGATCTCTCCGGACGGAAAGGAGTTCTATTTTGCAAGAAGAATCAATAAAAAGGATGCCCAGATGGTGGTCAGGTGGGAAAATGGTGTTTTGACGCCACCCGAAGAGGCCGTATTTTTAAAAGCATCCGGAGGATTTGAACCACATATTTCACCGGATGGTTCAAGAATCTATTTTACCCGGTTTGCACCTCCTCCTTCCGGTTTGAATGAAGATAAAAGTCTTGGTCCACAGGATATGGAAGCTCAGATGGTGAACATCTGGGTGATGGAAAAATCGAACTCAGGGTGGGGAGAACCAACGTTTTGCGTCAACGGGATGTACGTTACAACTTCGAATTCCGGTACCATCTATACTACCGACATTGGAAGCACATCGGATGGAATCTGCAGATTCACCAGGATAAACGGCAAATATTCTGACAGAGAATATTTGCAGGGAGGGGTAAATTCACCGTCGCCCGGAGCACATCCATGCATTGCCCCCGATGAAAGCTATATCATTTTCGATTCAAAAAGAACCGGTGAACCTGAAAATGCAGATTTGTTTGTTTGTTTCAAACAAAAAGATGGCACCTGGAGTAAAGCCTACAGTCTTGATGCCTTAAATACAAAAGGGAATGAGCTTTGCCCGGCCCTTTCACCTGACGGAAAACACCTTTTTTACATGTCAAAAGGTGATATCTACTGGGTTTCAACTGATGTGATCCGAAGTGCAAAATCCATAAAATAGAACCAATAGCAAAGAAAAATGACAAGATCCCGATCCTGGTATCTGCCAAATGACTGTTTTCTTTTCCAAACCAATAATATATCAACATCATGAACCTCCATAATCTCTTCATTATGGGTCTTGCACTTTTTCAATTTTATGCAGCAAATGCCCAGGATTTCACCAAACACCCGGTGGTTGCGGGTTACAATTCGTGGAGCGCCGTTGCAGCCGACATCGATCAGGATGGCGATCAGGATATTGCCGGATCATCGCGCATGACCAGCCGTGTTTCATGGTGGGAGAATGACGGAGACGAAAACTTCACCCTTCATAACATATCTGCGAATGCTCCCTATGCCATGGCAGTTTGTGTTGCTGATCTGGATTCGGATGGCGACAGGGATGTGGTTTGTGCCGCTCAGGAAGCCGATGCCATCATGTGGTGGGAAAATAACGGGGAGGAGGTGTTCACACAGCATACCCTGGCCTCTGTTCTTTCGCCCAGCTATATCGATACCTGCGATCTTGACCAGGATGGGGACATGGATATCCTGGTGGCTGCCTGTGAGGAAGGTTCCAATAAAATTGCATGGTGTGAAAACCTGGGTAACCAGCAATTCAGTGTCCATGTGATTCGTGAAAACTGGGACCATGCCAACAGCATACATGCTTCGGATATAGACTATGATGGAGACATGGATGTCCTGGCAACCGCCTCTTTCAGGACCAGCACGGCCAATGGTGAAATAGCCTGGTTTGAGAACGATGGAGATCAGAATTTCACCGGTCATACCATCATTGGTAATTATGGCCGGCCAAGCTGCGCTGTTGCCGTGGATATCGACAACGATCAGGATATGGATGTCGTCGCTTCAGTGTGCCAGCTAAATCAAATTGTCCTGTTTAAAAACAACGGAGACCTTTCCTTTGCACCGGTTATTATTGCATCAGATTTTTATCGCCCGCATTGTGTTTTTATGGCCGATTTAGATAACGACCTCGACATGGACATCCTGGGTACCTCCATTGACGGCAACCAGATTGCATGGTGGGAAAACGACACCCCGGGATTCCTTAAACATGTCATCGCAACCTCATTTGAAGGAGCTACCTGGGTGACAGCCGGTGACATTGACAACGACGGGGATATGGATGTGCTCGGCACCGCGCAGTTTGACAATGAAATCGCCTGGTGGGAGAATTCGCTGATCACCGGCATCGGGGAGTCTGGTAATTTGTCCCACCAACAGGAATACCTTCACCAGAATGTCCCGAATCCATTTTCTGAACAGACCTGCATCCGGTTCTTTATCCCCTGTGATTCACGGGTGTCGCTTACCATATTTGACCTTTCCGGAAAACTGGTAAAGACCCTGACGTCAAAGAAATTGACTGCCGGTGATCATTCCGTCACCTGGGATGGACGATGCAATGATGGGACATCAGTGCCGGCGGGGCTTTATACCTGCAAACTGAAATATTCGCACCATGAATACATGATGAAAATGGTAAAAAAAGTACGGAAAGCAGGGGAATGCTTTTATTAAATATCCTGCTGTAAATGGCAGAGAAATGGAGAAAGATCCTGCTTACCCTGCTCACCTGGCTCGCACTGGCCTCACTGGCCAACCAGGCCCCGTCGCACCTGCTCTGTATCAATGCGGCCATCTACCTGGTCATGCCGTTGCTGGTCTGGTTATGGGTGGAACACCGGGTCGTTATCCCGGTCATGGGGGTGAAATACTTGCTTCACAGGGTGATCTTCATGAATTTCTCAAAATCACGATCTGTTGAAGTGTGCGCGGTCCATTTCACCTTAAGGAGTAGTTGCAGCCGTTCATCGGTTCTTATGGCCGGTAGTCTTTTTATTGATCAACATTTGGTTTTTTCGTCGTAATATTACTTGGTTTATTCCCTAAGGTAAAATGGCCTGTTCTCCATTAAGGAATCCGGGGCCGATTTTTACAGCAGGGTTTATTCAGAAGAATTTGTTTATTAAATTGAATCAAAGGGACTTTTTAATCAATGGAGAACAACAGAGTAAAACCGGGCATATCAAGTAAAAACGCACTTTTTTGGATACTGCAGTGCACAGGATGGTGCCTCTATTACCTGAACGACCTTTACCTTTTCACCGGGTATGCGAATTATACTCCAAAATCGCTGGTACTGTTCTCGGTCACCTTCCCGGTCGGATTCGGGCTGACAGTATTGTTGCGATACCCCTACCGGCATCTGCAGGCACGGCTCCGGATCGTTGCTCTGCTCCCGCTTTATATCCTCCTGGCCTCAGTGATCACAGCTATCCTGTGGTATATTATTGATCTTCTGTTCAGTATGCCATTCTGGGATCAGCCGACCTATGACGACTGGATTAAAAATCTGTCATTCCGCACCCTGGTCCGCCGTAACTACCTGCATTTTCCGATCATCCTGCTTTGGAGCGCCTTCTATTTCGGCATTAAATTCTGGTGGGAAAGAAATGAGCACAAGGAGCTCGCGGAAAGAGCCTTGGTTCTTGCCCAGCAAGCGCGTATGAGAATGCTCAGGTACCAGCTCAATCCGCATTTTTTGTTTAATTCACTGACCGGCATCCGTGCCCTAGTGCTTGAGAACCCGTCAAAGGCCCGCGATATGATCGCGGACCTCTCAGAGTTCCTCCGGTATTCGTTGCTACCCGAGTGTGAGACCAACACAACGCTGACTCAGGAACTCGAGATCATCAGCCTCTATTTCGACATTGAAAAAACCCGGTTCGAGGAGAAACTGCAGGTAACTTACGACATTGACAGGGAAGCCGGGAGTTTTCAGTTGCCAGCTCTGATACTTCAGCCTTTCATCGAAAATGCCATCAAGTATGGAATGAAAACCAGCAGGATGCCGCTGATGGTCCATATTTCAGCACAAATCACGAGAAATGGAATACTGATTGGGATCAGGAATTCAGGAACCTGGAGTGGGGATGATAGAACAACTGTCAACGAAACCTGCGAGGGGATGGGGAAAGGGATTGAAAACGCCCGTATGCGGCTGGAGAATGCATATCCCGCCGGCTACTCGCTGGAGATCACGAAGGCCAGCGATCATGTCATGGTTCAAATCCTGATCAGTAATCCCAGTAGGAATGGGGTCAGCAGTTGAATCCTGAAATAAAAACCTACAGTAGAACCGTCATGGAAGAAAGTAAAAGATACCGGGTCGTTGTCGTGGAGGATGAACGCCTGGCCCGGAAAGACCTGATTGACATCCTTTCAGGTTTTGATTGTATTGAGGTTACCGGAGAGGCCGCCGATGTAACGGAAGCGGTCGAATGCATCCGTTCTCTCATGCCTGACATCGTTTTTCTTGATATCCAGATGCCTGGTGAATCGGGATTCGATCTTCTTGAAAAAATCAACTTTCCCGGTCATGTAGTTTTTGTTACTGCTTTTGATGAATACGCTATCCGTGCATTTGAGGTCAATGCGCTCGACTATCTCCTCAAACCGGTTTCACGACAAAGGATGCAATTGACCATTGACAGAATCAGCAGCGGAGGTGAGCCTGAAAAGGTGAAAAAGGAGCTGAAATACGAAGACAGGTTGTTTATGATGGTAGGGCATCAGATGCGGTTCGTGAAAATGGCCGACATCATCTGCATCCAGGCAGTCGGCGACTATTCGAAGGTGACCCTGAAAGGTTCCAATGCCGGACTGGTACTGAAAACGATGGCCGAATGGGAAAAGCGCCTTCCCCCGGGCTTTTTTATCCGGGTTCATAAATCGGCCATCATCAATATGGAATTTGTCGAACGGGTTGACCAGTGGATGAACTATACCTACCGGATCTGTTTGAAAGACATGAAAGAGCCAATGATCATGAGCAGGAGGTACGCCCGGCAGGTAAAAGACAAACTGGGCTGATGCCGTTTTACCCCTGATCAGCTCCCTGATCATGATGGGTCCCGGTTGACGAAAAACTACCGTTCCTTCTTGCAGATCCAGGTTGCGCTGCCATGATACAGTCTTACCTCTTAAGAAGTTCCCTGACCAAAATGATTTTCCGGTTGATTACCAGTCTCACACAATAGGCACCCGGATGCAGGCTTTCAACGGGTATTACAAGATGGTGCGACCCGGCATTCAGCGGGTGCATGGAGCAGTAACGCATTCTGCCCTGCAGATCGGTGATGATCACTTCAACCGTTTCATTTTTATTGAGCATAAAACCCACTGTGACGTTCTGTGATGCCGGGTTTGGATACAGAACCCCAATCCCTGTCATACTGCTTTGATCCGGTCTTCCTGTTGGGAACAGAGGAACCACCGCGATGGTGTTGCAACCATAATTGCAGATGTAAAGCGATTGGTCGTCGGGATTATATGCCAACCCGGCAGGCACGCAAAGGCCTGAAGCGATTAGTACCGGGCTCCCCGACATGTCAGCTTCATAACGGTAAATGCTGTTATTGTAATAGCGTGAAACATAGATAGCACCCGTCGGATCGCTTTCCGACGCATGCACCTGGCTGATGCCCTGAGAACAGGCATTGGTGATCAGGGTTGAATCGGAAAGGCTCACTGCCTTGACATATCCCATGTTCCATTGAAAAACCAGCAGCCTGTCGTTTGTCGTGTCAACTTCCACGGTTTGCGAACCATAGATCAAACCCGTGCCCAATGGAACAAAAAAAGTGCAACAAGCCATCCGGTAATTCAGCCTGATGACCCCCCCCTGTTGCTCGGTGATGTAAACCAGGTTTGTCCTGGGATCGGCGTCCATGTGCGACAAGTAGGTCGCCCCGGGAACCGGAAGCTGATAGAGCATCATGCCGGTTGCAACGTTCAATGCCGTGATCGTGGCAGGACTCGAGGATGAGATGATCAAGGTGTCGTTGAATATGGCAAGCCCCATGGGGTTTGGCAGGGAGTCGTACAACATTGTAAAGTTGCCTGCCGAATCCATAGTGACCACATTATTTGCTGTGTTGTTGGTGATGTAAAAGCAATGCCGGGACTGGTCGTATACAATGTCTTTGGGATGATCGAGCAGGGTCGAAGAATGGTTGCCTGTGGTAACCTGGCAGAAGCTGCTCATGGTCAGCAACCCTGCTATGTTTATTAAAGCTATTGAAAGAAATCCGTTCATATGATAGTATTTAGTTTTTATAAATCGGTCATATGGAATATCCATAATTTGTCATTGAAGAACCTCGCCGCACGCAGCGGGGAATGCGCTCGCGGGGATTCATGGTTTGCATGAACATTGTTCTTATGGAAATTTCATGGTCTGAAGATTTATAATCTTGATTAGATTACAAAAATAAACTGCAAATTGTCTGAGGTCAAGAAGAATACGATGACCGGTCGCAGGAAACGATGACGGGTTCGTGGTATTACCTGATCAGCATGCAGTTTCCCCGACCATTCCCATTCTGACGTGGGGATGAAAACACCCACCAGCTCCGCCGGCAATGATGGGACATCAGTGCCGGCGGGGCTTTATACCTGCAAACTGAAATATTCGCATCATGAGTACATGATGAAAATTCTTAAAGAAATGTAGGAAAAAAGGAAGAATCTGAATCAGGAATAGAAAAATTACTTACCCTTGGGCGACACTCGCTGATTGAGTAATTGGATTCCTAAAGCCTCTGTTTGACCAATCTCTTTTTCATGAATTCTCCTCCGATATCTTTATTCAGGAAATAAACATTCCCCTGATAGATGTTAATTTTTTCAGGAAATGGAAATGGAATATCAACACACTTGGTCAGTTTCCCTGTTTCCAGATCAATCTTCCTGATCTGAACCATTCCGTTCTTTTTAAAGGCAGTATAAACATCCCGGTAATACTCATCAGTATAAATCTTTCCACTCCATTTCCAATCAGCAACAGGGACGAAAACGCTGAACAGTCCATTCAGCAGATTGCTGGTTGAATCTCTATGGAATGTAATCGGAACCGTTTTGTATATTTCACCTTCAACATCCATGAATTCAATAACCCCTTCTGCAAATTTGAAAATGGCCAGGTGGTTCTCCTTGAGTTTTACTATCGGAATATTGATCCTGCGATAGTTCAAATATCTGTTTGCTTGCAGATCAACCTCATTGGCCAGGGGCAGCATACTCAGGTATGAATAATCCCTTACCGGGACTTCGTTCTCATCAGGGATTTCCATGCATACCAATGATTGTTTGTTTTTCTGCAATACCTCATTCCAATGGTTATAAAAGTGAATATCATCGGAATAATTCTTCCGTGTGGCTTCATCACGGATGGACTGGATATAAACTTTCTGGTGAGAATTATTATAATAACCAAAATTTGTTCCCAGTCCATCGGCAGTAAATTCCTGGAAATAATGCCGGTCGCCGGTACTGAATAAAAACGGCTTCATCATCCTGAGCAAAGAATCATATGTTGTCCGGAATGGAAATTCGATCTTTTTATGCTGTTCATTATAATGGCATTGAATGGCATTTCCCCGGGTTGATATGTAGTGAATATTTCCTAAAAAATCCTTGAACAAACATTCGGGTTTTAATTCAGGAACAAAAGTGGTTGCTGAAGTGTCACCCCCCATGGATAACAGGATAAGCTCTGCACGTTTTATCTGGTACCTGAAAACCAGCAGGAATAGGTGATCGTTCATGATCTCGTAATCGAGGATGGAAAAGTGTTCGTCGCGGAAAATGAACTCATGACGATTTGCCCGTATATCGACCTCCCGCAGCAACAGGGAGGATCTTTGTAAGAAAAGGGAAACAGGTTTGACGGGGGGCGATGTTATCTCATAGGACAGCGTTTCATATCCCATGCAGGAAAAGGTGACCGTACATGGGATCGCAGTCAGTGACAACGAGAATTCCCCTTCACTGTTTGTAAATGTTCCTTGATCCGTTTTCCCGATCCGGAGATTGACTTCCCTTACAGGTTCTTTCGTTTCCTGATCCCTGATTACTCCATTAAATACACCATGCTGGCTGAACCCATGACCAGTCAGTACAAAAAGCAACCACAGCAACAGAATCCCCCGGTAAGCTGGTGACTTGATTGTCGATGTTGAATGAAGTGGAATCATTTCTAAAGCAATGCCTTTTTAGGGAGGGTGTTAAAGACTGGCGATCTGGATGAATTTGTTTCCGGAAACCATTACTTTTCCAGGTAAATATTCCTGTACATCGGTCGTTCTCCGGTGAAATCGATCACCTCTCCGTTTTGCCATGTATTTATCTGGTAAAAGACTCCCGGGGCGACCTCATCCAACTGGACATCATTGAAAAAGAGGCCTTCCTTCCTCAATTCAAAGGAAAGTGTATCCACCGGTTCTCCCCATCGCCTCATGATATATCGCCCCGTATATTTCTTATATCTTTTATCCCGGAATTTCGTTTCGCTTACCGGGCTGACCTTGTTGTAAATGAACCCTCTTCTCATGCTGATGGCATAATCTGCCTGTCCGGCAACGCCATGATGAAACCGGAGGATGTTCGGTTCGCGTTTTTTTGAGTAATAGTATCCTGCCCGCGGGTTGAAAAAGAAGAAGGGATAAATAGTGTTTTTTTCGATGGATATGCTGTAATTGCCCTGGTTATCGGTAACCCGGAAAACACCATAATCTCCGGTGCAGTCGGAATCAGGAATGAACGTTTCGGATCCCCGAATGATAGAATCAATGGTGGTATTTCTCTCCAAAACTACTTCCCTGGCGGTGAACAGTAGCGATATCACTGTATCGGCCAGCTCCAGGGGGTCAGCATCCCAGGAGTTGGTGAGGATCACGATCCCGCAGCCTTGTTCCGGAAGCCATTCCATCACAGAGCTGAAACCGGATCCTCCTCCGGTATGCAGCAGCCGGCACGACCGTATATATTTGTTGCCGAATAAATGCCAGCAATTGATCCCCAGCCCGTACCCGTTGAACTGGCCCGCCTCTTTTCCCTGAATCGAATACATTTCCATGAGATAATGCAGATCCTGGTCTTCACCACTCCTGTCAGCAAATGCTTTCAGGTGAAACCGGATGAATTTAGCCAGATCGTCCGCTGTAGAGTAAACGGCTCCGCTTCCATGGAGCGGTAAAAAGACCGGAGGAGGGTTGTGATATCTTCTGGTATGTCCGGCCGCCCGGTTGGGATCCGAAAAAACCTCAGCAGGATTGACCGTTGTACGCATCATCCCGAGTGGTCCGAACAGCAGCTCCCGGGCACATTCTTCGTAGGGTTTCTTCATGACACGCTGCAGGATATACGCGGCGAGATCAAATCCGCTTCCGGAGTAATCGTTCCGCTGGCCCACCGGGTGCTTCAGCCAGGTTCCATTCAGGCTGTGGATATGTTCTTCCAGAGAGCAATTGATGCCGTCCCAATTGTTTCCAAGGGGTGCTTCATGAGCCAGTCCCGAGCGATGAGAGAGCAGGAGACGGAGTGTGATCTTCCGTGCGGGGAGGGGTTCGTAGCGGCTACTGAAATGAATTTCAGGAAGATAGGTGATGATGGGTGTATCCAGCGCCAGGATCCCCGCCTGAACAGCTTTCAGGATGATGGTCGCCGTGAGTGGCTTGGTGCAGGATGCAATACCAAATATGGTTTCGGAATCGACCGGATTTTTTGTTAATGTATCCCGGACTCCCATTGAACAGGACCAGAGAACTCCCGAAGTGTCAACCATAACAAGAGACAGACCCGGAATCCTCTCATGCTGCATGTAGCCTCGGACGACTTCGGACAATTTCGCATGGAAATTGGAGTCTATGCCAGCAGATCCGGCATGCAACCTCTGGCAATCCGCTGGTTTCATCAGGGGAAAAACCGCAACGCCGGGCGAATTTTCATTATCATATGCAGCGAATAGTTTATCAATTTTATCCATTTTCTGGCCGGGTAGAATCCGGCATATTATCAGTAATAAGAGAGCTGATATGAATGGTTTGTTGATCATTATTTCATTTTGCTTCATTTAAAAGGATTCTATGGATGCTTCCAGAATCATCGCTGAGCATGAAAACATAGTATAATCCATCTGAAAAGCCGTCAAGGGAATTTATTACCCGATGCTCTCCCTGATCGTATACGCCCTCTGCCAGCAAACCGACCATTCGCATGGACCCGTCCAATAGTATCAGTTTCAAGGATGTTTCTCTTTCCAGGGTGAACGATATGGTAACATCCCTGATGACCGGATTGGGATAAACATGCAGTTTATCATTGGTATTCACAGGAAGAATCACTTCGCCGGTTGACGGAGAGGACTGATTCAGGTAGAGCTTTGTAACACCTCCATTGAAAGCGCTGTTACCCGCGATCACATCGACATCGCCGTCCAGGTCCACATCCTCAGGGGTGATGCTCCAACACTGATCTCCCGGGAAGATGACCCCGGCGGAATCAAGGTTCATCGATCCGTCATTCAACCAGAGATAGCAGGGGTTCTCCGGGTGGAAGGTGATCACATCGGGATCAGCATCCAAATCAACATCCAACACCGCAAGGCCGTAGCCTGACCCGAAAGCGGTCCCTGATGCCGAAAAAGACCCGGTGCCATTGTTGAGCCAGATACTGTTTCCTGAGATGCTGTTCGTGATGATCAGGTCGGGATCGGAATCATCATCGAAGTCGTTAAACACCCCGTGCCCATCTCCATCCGGGAACCCGATATCCTGACCGCTGTCGGTGAAATTTCCTGTTCCGTCGTTCAGCAGGATCTTATCCGGCTGATCTTTGTATTCTATAAAAAGATCCGGGTCTCCATCTTCATCCACATCGGCCACATCCATTAGGTAGGTCGTCGTATCCCCGATCTCACGAGATTCAGTGAAGAAGCCGGACCCGTTATTCAGCCAGAGGATGTTGGTATGCATATTCCTTGCCACGAGTGCATCAGGATCGCCATCACCATCCATATCCCCCAGGATCACCTGAACACTGAAATCCATGGTTCCACCAAAGTTCTGACCACTGTTGGTGAAGTTCCCCGATCCATCGTTGAAGTAAACCTGATTAAAGGCCATGGTCGAAACCAGGAAGAGATCCAGGTCTCCGTCGCCATCGAGATCCTCCAAGGCGCCTCCATGGTTCGTCCCGTTACCAAACGACGCTCCGGTGACAGTAAAATTTCCACTGCCATCATTGGTCCAGAGCCGGCTCGGTCCCTGAAAATTTACCACCACTCCGTCGCGTATATTATTGCCGTCCACATCGCCGAATGCCACCCCGAAACATTCGGAGGAACCGAGGGTTTGATGGAGCAGAAACAGAGAATCCTGGTTTGATATGGAATGTGAAAAGAGGGCATGAGGAAGTGACCACATGAAAAATAGACAGATCGGATAAAACATTGACCAATAACGCATCATAGGTATTTGTTTCTTTTATTTTTCGGTTAATTCCATCGAATTAGTTCAAATTTAAAACAGGTTATATTATTCCAAACCAAGGATCTTCAGGATCTCTTCCCCTATCTCCGCTCCTCCGGGGTGGTCAATATTGGTCAGCACAACGATGGTATAACCGTTATTCCAGTCCCGGGCATAGAAGGTTGAAACACCAAAAGCCCCGCCGGCTCCTTTTCCTAACCTCCTTGCCAATGGATCCCCGATGCTGCCACGGTATCCGTTACCCATGAAATTTACATAAGCCTCTCCAAGAATTTTGTAAGACCGGATGGCATTGTCGAATTTCAGCATATCTTCTGCCGTTGAATATCCTCCGCCGGCCGGGGTTCCCCGTGGAGCAAGAATATAGGTGTTCTCCCAAAGCCACCCCTCTCTCACACTGTCGAGGGGATGATTATTGGTATATCCGGTGGCCAGGTTTTCTGCAGGCGCATCCCTGTTATACGAGTCGGAATTCTTCATTCCGGCCGGCTTGAATATTTTCTCCCTGACATAGTCGAAATAATCCATACCGCTGACTTTTTCAATGATCGCTCCGGCCACTTCAAATCCGATATTGGAATGTTGTGTCTTAGATCCCGGCTCAAAATCAATTGGTATTTCTTTGATGAACTCCATATAATCCGAAACCGTCCGCAGTTGATCTTTGTGTTCGAGATAATACCTGTTCTGCCAGTAATCACCCCAGCCATTGCTCATGTTCAGCAATTGCCGGATGGTCACTTTCCCGGCAATTTCTTTCGGGAACAGATCAAGGTATTTCCCGATGGGATCATCGATCCCGATCTTTCCGGCTTCGACCAGCTGAAGGATGGCCACCGAAGTAAAGCTTTTATTCAATGAACCCAGGTTGAATTTTGTATCCGCCTGATTGGGCGCTTTGAATCGTTTGTTAGCCATACCTGCAGACATGGTGATCAAGGGTTTCCCATCCTTTGCGACCAGAACCGTTCCCGAGAGCCGTCCGGCCTGAATCTGTTTTTCCAGGTATGCCTTTATCTGATCGATCTGTGCAACACAGATTGAATGAAGCGTCAGCAGCGTTGCCGCTAACACAATTGATTTGAATCTGACTTGTTTATACATGGCTTTCTGATTTGGTTGGCAAATTTTCTTTTCCTGTTTCATTTCACTGATACGGATCATTACCGGATGGTACTGATCGCTTCAATCTTTGCAATGCGTTGTGAAACTCTGTGGAATTTCTCCTTTCATGGAAGAGCTACAGTAGTTCAGTTTCCATGATGATAATATTTCACCGAATCACACGCTTTTTCTGTTTGGATGGTAAGAATATAAATCCCCTGGCTGTTGTTTACCAGAACCTCCCGCAAGGAAAGTTTTATATCGCCGGTACCATAAGGTGCACTGAAAACCTGTTTGCCTTCAACCGAGCTGATCAGGATCCTGCAAGGCGACTCACTTTTAATCATAAGCTGATCTCCTTTGATCCTGATCGATGATTTGGCGCCATTCTCCCCCGTTCCGGCCGGAATAAGCGACAGGTAAGAGATCGAATTCCCATTAAAGTTGGGCACAGCCAGCAGGTCTCCTTCTTTATTCAACGCCAGTCCTGCAGGACCGGCATGTCCCTGCGAGAAGATCTCCGGACCGGTAGTGTAAGGAGGTTCCCATTTGTAGACCCTGCCGCCACTCATCCAGGAGGTCACATAGAGATCTCCGTTGGTATCCCTGACGATTCCGTCGTATTGCCCGGATGTCGTGGCAACCAGGTCACTTACTGCATAAGTAGCCAGGTCGATGGCTACGATCGGTGAGTTGGTTCCCCAGCAGACCAGCAGCAACCGGTTTTCAACCGGATCAAAGGCCAGGTCCTGGGGGTGTGACGGAAGTCCGCCGTTGACGATGACCGTATCGGAGAGATCGGAAAGCTTGACTTTGTGAACTTTCCCGCTGTTTTCGGCGGCATAAAGGTTACCCGAGCTGTCGTGGATCATGCCGTCAATCCAGTTGGCGACATCCAGGGTAAGGGTTTGAAGGAAAGCATGGGATTGCAGTCCATACAGATGAATATGTGTTCCCTGCGTGATGAAGATTGTGGTATCAACAATGTGAATACCCAGGCAGTTCGGGATCCCTTCGATGATCGCCTCCTGGTTGCCAAGGGTATCGATCGAGATGATCTTCCCGTTGCCGTAATTGGTCACCAGATAGCGATGATTTACCTGATCATAAACCACATGTTCGGGTTTATTGAGCAGGTTCTGGGCTATCGACACATTTGTCAGAGCAAGGATGCCGAAAAAAAGCTTAATTGATTTGTTCATGAATATGGATTTTAGGTATTTCACAATTTTTTCTGATTTTAATCCGGTATATATTTCAGCAGTATATGAACAGCGCACAAAGTAAATCCGGATCAATGCATGAAGTAACACTTAATGGTTTCATCTTTTTCATTGGTTATGAGGCGAACGAGATAAATTCCGGGGGAATACTTGGCAAGGTCGAATGAAATCCGATGTTCTCCCTGTGAAAGGTTAAGAAACGATTCGCTTCTAAGAATCATTCCTTGAAACGTGAGGAGTTCTATTCGAATGGATTGAGGTATGCTAAGGGTAAAATTCAATGTCATGATTTCACGACAAGGATTTGGTGAGACTGTCAAAAGGTGAAATGCTTTTCCAGTTTCCTGAAGCTCATTGAATCCGGCCACCAGGTTGCTTTCATACCAGCGCACTTCGTTGTTCCCTTCATGTCCGCTGGCTGCTGCTATGTCAATGTCGGAATCCCCGTCGAAATCAGCGGCACAAACCGGCCATACCCTAATGAAAGTGGGATCTATTGTGATTTTTGTCCAGTTTATCGGGTAATTGCCATCATTTTGGAACCACGCGACTTCATCCCCATCCTGAGCTGAACCAACCACATCTATATCGTTGTCACCATCCAGGTCAACGGCTATTCCAATGCATGTTCTTGTAAAGCCTGAAGCAATTTCCTGTTTAACCCAAGAAACAGGATTTCCTTCGTTATTTCGCCACCAGGCAATCTGGTTGGCATACCAGCCCGTTCCCAGGATGTCCACTAAACCATCCTGGTCAATATCCACGGCTTGTACCCGGTGTGCCCCTGAAAAGCTTGACGTAACCGTGTGTTTTGTCCACTGAATTGGCCAGCCTCCTCCGTTTTGCCACCAGGAAATCTCGTTGTTTATAAGAGAGGCCGCTACCACATCGGGAAGTCCATCGTTATTGAAATCTCCGGCATGGACCGATTTGGCCTGTGTGAACCCGGTTGCAATGGATTGTTCGTTCCAGTCGATGGGAGTTCCGCCTCCATTTCTCCACAAGGTGATCTCATGCTGCAGAGAGGAAGCCGCCAGCACATCGGTATCTCCATCCATATCGATATCACATCCATACACCTCGTGGGGGAAATCATAGTTATTCCGGATGGTGTGTTTCGTCCAGAGGATAGTATCGCCACCTGAGTTTTCCCACCAGGCGATCTGGTCACCCGTTTTGGCTCCGGCAAGAATGTCGGTCAGGCCATCTCCGTTGATGTCGCATCCCGTCACTGTTCCGGCGCCTGAAAAGTTACCATTGACAATGATCTTCGTCCATTTCAATGGATTTCCGCCCTCATTGCGCCAGAAAATGATGTCGTTATCCTCGGCTGCAGCTCCGAGGATATCTTGATCCCCGTCATTATCCATATCATAGGAATACAGACTCTGTGTTCCATGTACCTGATCCGAAATCAGGTATTGCGAAAATCCCGGTTGTGACTGGCAATCAGGAGATGTCAGCCACATCGATAGGAATAAAATGATGATGATGTTGTCACGCATAGTAATGTTGTCTTAATGTGATAAGATCATTGTTATTGTGTTGCTGACGTCATTTGTCCTCATCGTACACAGATAAGTTCCCGAATCAACCTCAGCGCCTTTGTCACTTTTCCCATCCCAAACTACCGAATGGCCGCCTTTATAAAAACAGGCATCCTCAAGTGTTCGGACTAAACGGCCTGATTCATTAAAGATTTCCAATGTTACATGTGACTCACCTGGAAGTATGAACTCTATTACAGTATTGTGATGAAAGGGGTTTGGATAGTTTTGTTTAAGATAGAAATTATTCTTGTTTTTGATATCCAGGTCGTCGATATAGGTGATTCCACCGTTCGTGGTTCTGAGAATTGTTCCATCCCAGCCAACGGCGGTTCCAAAATTCTCATCAGAGAAAGAAACTCCTGATAACCATTTATTTGTTCCGCTTTCCTGTATATTCCATGTTGTTCCACCATCTGTTGTCCTTATAATAATGCCATTGAAACCAACGACAGTTCCATTGTTTTCATCCGTGAATGACACTCCATTCAACCAGTTTAATGTTCCACTTGATTGCAGATTCCAGGTTATTCCACCGTCGCTGGTTTTTAAAATTGTTCCATTTTCGCCAACGGCAAACCCATTATTTTGATCAGCAAATGAAATTTTTTCCAACCAATTGGTTGTTCCACTCATTTGTGGGTTCCATGTACTTCCGCCATCAGTTGTTCTCAATATTGTTCCATTACCCCCCACCGCGATTCCGTTGGTGTAATCGGAAAATGATACTGAAGACAGAGAAGCGGTCGTTCCACTTATTTGCTGAGTCCAAACACTTCCACCATTTGTGGTTTTAAGGATTGTACCCGTCAGACCGACAGCGATTCCATTCATAAGATCGTAAAAGCAGACCCCCATTAAATCAAACTGCGTTCCGCTTGTCTGCTGAATCCAGGTAACGCCATGGTCTGTTGTAGTAAGGATAATACCATTAGCCCCGACAATCGAACCCATATCGGAAGATGGAAATGATACTCCGTACAAGGAATTTATCGTGCCGCTTGGTTGAAAATCCCATGTAATTCCTCCGTTATAAGTTCTTAAAATGATCCCTCCAAAACCCACCGCGGTTCCGGAATCCTGATCAGTGAAATCGACGGAAAATAAATCAGTGCCGGTTCCGCTTGATTGCAAAAACCATTGACCTTTCGTATCATTAATGACAATAAGCAGGGTCAGAAAAATGACTTTTCGAATGAAAAAAGAAATAAGAATTATTGCACGGTTCATTTTTATTGTATTTTTACATCAAAAATCATATAATATATTGAATATCAGAATAAAAAATGAATAAGTGGAAATATGGAATCATGGGCGGTCGGTTGGTTGCATAAGCGGTCAATGAAACAAACCTGGAAGATGAAAAATTCAATTAGAACCTTTAACCCGGGAATAAAACAGACTCTTTTCTGGGTGTTGAACTCCCTTTTCTGGGCTCTTCTGATTTGTAAAGAATATATAGCTTATGTTCATTATTTCCCGGATAGGCAGTATGGTATTTTATTGCCTTCGCTTACCTTCATCACCGGATTCCTGGTCACCATTCCAATCCGTTATTTATTTATCTACACGAAATCAAGGATACCGTCCCTTACGATACTCTCGCTGCTGTTTCTATTCATCCTGATTGTCTTTTCAGTAATATGGAAAATGGCAGATATGGCTGTCAGTTACTCCTTATGGGAGGAGGCACGACGGATCAGATTCAATCAACTGACCTGGATGGATCATTTCATGGATACTTTCCAGTATTTGTTATATATGCTCGTTTGGGGCGCTATCTATTTCAGTTATTTCCTTTGGAACCGGGTAGTCATCCAAACTTTCAAAACCCAGGAAGCAGAGAATATGGCTACAAATGCACGATACCAGATGTTGCAAAGTCAGCTGAACCCTCATTTTCTTTTTAATTCCATGAATTCGATCCGGGCTTTGATTTTTGAAAATCCACAAAAAGCTGCGGAGCTGGTTACTGAATTGTCGGATGTTCTCCGGTATAACCTTCAGCAAACTGATGTTTTCTCCATTGCACTGGATCAGGAACTGTCGGCCATTGAAAATTACTTGTCCATCGAAAAGAAACGTTTTGAAAAGGATCTGCATTACGAGTTACATTCAGAACCCTCTTGTGGGAAATCAAGGATAATTCCAAATTTACTGCTTCCATTGGTTGATAATGCCGTGAAATATGGTATGCTAACCAGTTTGATGCCGCTTAAGGTGATGATTTCTGCCGGGAAATCTGGCAACAGATTACATCTCGAAATCATCAATACAGGTCACTGGATCAGTGGGCAAAATATCGGAGCAGGCAAAGGGATTATGAATGTGACCGAAAGGCTGGCGAGTATTTATCCCGGACAGTTTGATTTTATCATCAAGAAGGATCCGGGCTTTGTAAAAGCAATCATTGAAATTCCAGATACTGATGAAATCAACGTACCGAACCATCATCGTGGATGATGAACGGCTGGCACGCCTGGAGTTGATCCGGTTGTTAAAGGATCATCCTGATATAGAGGTTGTGGAAGAGGCTTCAGGTGTCAGGGAAGCCATTGAGAAGATTGACCGGCATCAACCCGATCTGCTTTTCCTGGATATTCAACTCCGGAAAGAGAGCGGTTTTGATCTGCTGAACCAGGTCGATTTTACCGGGAAGGTCATTTTTGTAACGGCCTGGGATAAATATGCCGTCAGAGCTTTTGATATAAATGCACTGGATTACCTGCTGAAACCGGTGAGTCCCGTGCGGTTGCAGCAAGCCCTTGTGCGGCTGCGAAATGACATCATCGAAAAAGCAGGGCTGAAGATAAATAAGGGTCTCAGGGAAAGCAGTGAAGGAGAGGTTCAGCTCAGAAAACTGCACCCGGAGGATATGGTCTTCATTCATTTTGGGCGACAACTTAGATTTCAGCGTGTGGATGAGATATTGTTGCTTCGGGCGCAGGGTCCTTACAGTGATCTGGTGACTACAACCGGGCAAACGGGGCTTGTGAACAAATCTCTGAAAGAATGGGAATACCAACTCCCGGTGAACCTGTTTCTGCGCATACACAGGAACGCCATCATCAACCTGTCGCAAGCATCGGAGGTGTGTCCCTGGTCAAATTACGCTTACCGGATTACCCTGAAAGGCGTAGAAGAACCCATTGTGGTAAGCCGCAGGTTTGCAAAGCGGCTCAGGGAGAGGTTGGGTTGAGACACCTGGAGATTCCGTCACATTTTACACTCAAGTAACAGTATCTTCCCGGAACCATTAAAATCATTTCCTTGTATCCGTATAAGGTACAAGCCTCCGGGCAGATCTGACAGATCCACTTCATGATCATTCCTGATGAAGATGGTGCGAACCAATTCTCCGTTCATTCGATAAACAGTCAATGAATATTCCTGGAATAAAGGTGCATCCTGAATTGAAAAATGAATCTTCCCAATTGAAGGATTTGGGTAAAAGAACGGCATTTGATTGGATTCCTGTTGGTTTACATTGACCATACAGGTTGTATCAAGAAATCTGCCAAAAAACAGATTCTGATAATCCACAGAGTATAGAATGGTATCACCGAAAACTGCCTGATCGTTATGGAATCCTCCCAGATAAAAACCATTTCCATTGTCCTGATGGATTTGATAAGCCCAATCTTCTCCCGGTCCTCCATGATCGTCGGCCCAATAAAAATTTCCTGCCGTATCGTATTTAGCAACGAAAATATCTTTTCCCCCGTTGGACGACAAAGGATATGAATTCCCAAACAAGGGATTTTCCATGAAAAAGCCGGTAAGGTATAAGCTGGCATCTTTGATGGTCATGGAATAAGCACGATCATCCTCATTTCCACCCTCACTTTTCACCCATACAACCGTGCCATCCGGTTTGTACTTAGCCAGAAAAAGGTCCCAACCACCATGTGAAGTAACCTGCTGACCACTGAAATCAGCAATATCCTGAAAATAGCCTGTAATATAAACATGATCATCCTCATCAATCTTCATGCCCGAAGGTGAAGGTTTATCGTGCGTGGTACTTCCAGCTCGGTTTGCCCAGAGAAAATTTCCGTCACCATCGAATTTGGCCAGAAAAATATCAAAGTCTCCGGCCGAAACCAATGTATCCGTATCAAAATACAATTCCCCTTCGAATTTGCCACTCAGGTAAAAATTATTTTCACTGTCACAGGCGATTCCATGTCCGCGGTTTGCATGATCGTTACCTGCAATGTATTTTGCCCAGAGGAACTCCCCATCTTCAGTGTATTTCGCGACGAAAATATCGCCTCCCCATTCTGCATTTGGATTGCCGGTCGAAAGGAAACCGGATGAAAGTGTCGTATCTCCAAATACAGCCGTATGTTCAAAACACCCGGTCAGAAAGATATTGTTATCAACATCAAGATCAAGGGTCATTGAGTTATCGAAATAGTAGCTTCCACCAGCCTGAACGATCCAAAGACATTCTCCGTCGGGGCTGTACTTGGCGAGGTAGATGTCATTGGAACCATAAGAAGTTAAAATAAAACTGCCAAATGTTGCTGTTCCGCTGAAGTTACCGGTGATATACACATACCCCTCATCATCGGTTATCGCTTCAAAGCAATAATCATTACCCGTACTACCCGCACTACGGGCCCAGCAAAAATTACCGGAGGTGTCATATTTAACCATGAATATTTCATAATTATTACCGGTAGCATACAGTACCGTATCTCCAAACTGGACATTCTGAACAAACTCGCCGACAAAATATACATTTCCATTATTATCGCTTGCACCCGACCTGCATTGAGCATAATAGCCAGATGAAATAAGCCATTCAAATTCTTGTCCGGAGATGCAATGGCCACATAAAACCATGAGAAAAAGAATCAGAAAACGTTTCATATTACAGGGATTTGATGGTGCCAAAATACAACGAAATTCATACAAATCACCTTTTCAGAACTCTTTTTCGTTCATCTGCAATTTTCCTAAGGTGACTGTAAGTATTTGAACGATAACCAGTATTGTGAACCCGCTATTTGTCATATCCGGGAATTAGCGGATGTTATCGGCTGAAATTCCGGGAATGTTGAGAAAAAGTGTCCTTTAACCAAGGCAGTGTTATGAGGCAAGGATTTGAATATGGTTGAAAGATGATAAAAATGGCATTTCCCGATCCCGGAAAAAGATATGCTCCATTCCGAAATCGGGAAATGCCATTTTTCGAGACCTATTTCTCTGAGAATATTTGCTTAAGCATTTTCAGTTTAACAGGGCTCAGCGGTACGAATTCTTCATTTTTCAGCCTGATTTCGTATAATCCGCTTCCCTTATGCCGGTACGATTTGATAAAATGAATATCCGCAATGAAGGAACGATGTACCCGGATAAAATTTTCGGGAAGGATCTGTTCAAGTTTATTCAGGGATTTCTCGATCAAATCGATTTTCCCGTCCTGTTTATGGATCTCCACAAGATATCCGTCGGCTTTGAAATACCTGATCGTATTGACCGGGACCATGAAATTCTCGTTGCGTTTTCTCACTACCAGGAAAGCAGCGCCTTTCCCTTCAATCTTTCTCCGGCCAAAAAAACGTTCAAAGGCGAGTTCCAGACGCTTCTCATCGATGGGTTTGGGAACAAAATCGAGAATGCCAAGCTGGAATGCTTCAATCGCTTTCTCGGTATAGGCAGAGATGACAATGGTATGAAAGTCGCGTGAAACGGTCTCCTTCAGGATATCAAAGCCATTCTTTCCGCTAAGGTTGAGGTCGAGAAGGCAAAGATCTATGTACTCTTTTTCCAGGAATGACCTGGCATCCTCGAAGGTATGAACCGAAGTTATCTTTTCAAGATTATCTCCGCAGAATTGAATGGCATATTCTTCAATATCCGTTGCAATAGGAGGTTCGTCTTCAACGACCAGGATTTTCATTTTTCGTTATTTACTGTGCAAAATTACCAAGTAATCGTTAAAAATCCCTGAGACAACGAACACTGAAGGCAGTCGCTTTACTATTGCCGTTTCCCCGTTCTACCATCGGATCGCCGGAATGAAGGCCACGGTTCCACGGGATGTCATTATCGTCCTTTGTGGATGTCCATGAATAACCGCCGCCGTAAAGGTTGAAGAAATTTCCGGTGATGTGGCGGTAGCCACCGGGCAGGCCTGAAAAACCAAATAAATCGGCACCGTTTCCTGCTGCATTCCAGCCAGTGGTTGTCTTTAGGTTTGTGCCCGCATTATTTCCCCTGACACTTCCGGCATCCCAGATTGGATCCCCGATTCTGTATTGAATGTCGACTGCCCCTTCCAGCACTTTCCATTCTTCATCCTCGGGCAGGTGCCATCCCGGCGGACAGATACCCCGGGCGCCCAGTTGGGTAGTGTATTGCATCATTTCATCCCACTGGTATAAACCACCATATAGTGTGCAATTGCCAGGTTCGTTGTTGTAACAGTATTTTTCCATGATGCCGTTATTGGTTTGATCCTGGCTGCTGTTTATCATGGTTCCCACGTCCAGGTTTTCCTTTAACCAGCATTGGCTTAAGATCTGGATGGTGTTATAGTTCTTTCCTTCGTAAGTAACCGTGGGTGTTCCCGGACAGGGAATGTTGGTGGCAAATTCAAAGGTATAGGTAACACTGGTAAAAGGAGTATCCAGGATGCCGGATTCCAGTATGATCACATCCGGTCCAATTGCCGATACTTTCTGTGAAGCTTCTTTGTTGTTGCCACCGGTGTATTCAAGTTTGCACTCTTTACTCTTGCCAGCTTCAATGGAAAAAATCGTAATACTCCGGTTTTCGCAGTTCCACCGGGCTGTAACTAAAAAGAGGTTGCCCTCACCGGGAATGAATTTAAAAAAATGATGGCCTTTATTGAGCTGCCACTCTGAACTATTTAACACATGGCCTTGAACATCATAGACCAAGATAGTTACCGTTCCTTTTTCAGGAACATACATCGAAACCACACTCTGATCCTTTACCGGATTGGGATAACTTTGAAACAACTGAAATTGCTCCTTTTCCGTTTGGATCTCATTCACCCCAATCGGGTGACTATGTGTATATCCGATATACAGCAACAAATCTCCGGGGGTGATTTCCAGGGATAACGTTGTATCCGGCCAGTAAATTACTGTTTCATTCCCCTGGGTACGGTTCAATATCCTGAAGCTATCCGGCTGAATATATGCCGCGTTATTAGCGGCGGTGAATGTAAGATCAAGGTTTAATTTCTGGCCAGAGGCATTCAGCATCATGATCAGTGGAAAAAATGAGAGTAATATTTTTGTTTTCATCAGGCCGTATTGCTAAAATATTTGATACACTGTCAGTTTCAACCATTCCTTCTTAAGGTGATCTCAACCTGCCATACACCGTCCATCATCCCATATTTAAGTTCCCATCTGCCAGGGAAACCTTCTTCCAGCCTTGATTTCACATATTTAAATCCAGTTCCTTCCCTGTGATTACCCAAAGTGTTTGCTGGATTTTCCGCGAGCAGGGATCCGTTATTTTTCAGGATAAACCGGGTCAATTTCTTTTCCTGGTGGCATGAAAACCAGAATGTCCCGTTTTCCTTTGGTTTCATGGCGTGGGTCAGGCCATTCTCGATAAGGGTATGAATGACGAGAGGAGGGATGAGTTCTTCATCACATGTATGTGTGGCAATCAACTGGTACTCGGCGTCGCGACGATACCCCATAAGGTCAAGGTGGTGCCTGCAAAGCTTAAGTTCTTCCCCGATTGGGATCAGGGCTTTTGATACCACGTCGTTGATCATCCTGTACTCGCCTGCAATGGCCTGGGTCATCATGGCCGCCTTTTCAGGATCGCGCTTCGACCATGACTGCAGGGAGGCCAGGGTATTCATCAGGAAGTGTGGCTGGATGGCTTTTTTAAGTATTTCCGACTCCAGTCTTGCAGCACGGGCAGCCAAATCGCGTTGTATCCGTGTTTGAACCCTGAGTTGAATGGTAATTGAAAAGAATAAAACGAAAATAAAGAGCCACAGGGAAAGATCATAGATATAGATAGGTAATCTGGTACCCATGATATCAAAAAGCGATGTGGAAAGGTAGATCACATACCCGGCAAGAAATATCCATCCTCCCGGCTTTTTATTTATAATCCCATAAATAAGAATCCACAGGATGATTGCATGAATACTGAATATGATCACGTAAAACTGCCAGGAATTCAGTCTCATGATGCCATACCATCTTAATATGAGGTCAATGATAAGCAGGCAGAAAATGACGGGAAGTAACAGCCGTTTTAGTGGCATGTTAAAATACCCGATAAAAAACAAACCGATAAAGGCGAAGGTCGCGTTTGCCTGAAAAAAATAGAGCAATTGTTTTACCCCTGCAAACCATGAAGGGAAGTTGATCGTGTACATCAGGATGAATAAACCATAAACTACCCAGGAAGGCAAGTTTACCAGGGAAAAAAAGATATAGGGTTTAAATCTCCCTCCTCCGGCAAAAAGAGCGATTCCAATGAGAAAGGCCGAGAAACAAATCCCGAAATTCATGATCAGACGTAAGAGATACACGTTGAGGGCACTGCTGAGTGTACCTCCAATCGATAATGAAGGATAAATGGAATTGTTATCAATCGAAAAGGCATGAAAGTCAGAGTACCTGATTGCCAGGAGGTGATTGCCTTTTTTTAGAAAACCTCCGTCAATGAGGAATGAAAAGTAAATCGTACCTGGAACTTCGGTCTTCTTATTGACCCCGACTGTTCCATTCCTGGCAAGTAAATATCCATCCCAATAGACCTCATAGGCCGACTGAAGATCGGTCAGGCTGAAAATGAGCGGCCCAGTATTGACCTCAAATGGAAGGGTTGCCCTTATCCATTTAACCCCGCTTGGATTTCTGGGAATGGCCCTGTTCCGTACTTGTGTCCATGAAGAATCATTGTACCCGGGGTTTTTAAACTCAGGATTGTCGGAAGGATAAAATTTCCATGGCCCGATCGGCCATTCATGGTCGGAATTGGCATATCCGGCATTGCATGCCAATATGGTAAGGCAAACCAGCGACAACAAATATTTAAAAATCGTCTTCATTGACAAACAAAGGTAAAAGAATTCTCACCAATACACATTGCTCAATTCCTTTGGTATTTGCATGATATCCTGCTTGAACAGGTTTGCATGAGCACCTTCATTATTCCTAAATCAACTCTATTTTTTTTAACACTATTGTTGAATTGACGATATCTTCTGCTTTTCAGAACATTTGATCAGTTTCCCCGCTGCGGTATACCCCCCGCATTCTATTGTCAGAATGTATATCCCTTCTCGCAAGAAAGAAATATTCATCTGAATATCATCTGTTGCATGATCGCGGTTAATGATATTGTTGTATACACAATGTCCATTCTGCATGTAAATGCTGATCGATGCCTGCTGATCAATTTTCCATCCGGCATGAATTCGAATAATCTGAGCTGCCGGATTTGGGGAGATGGTCATTGTTGGTTGTCGATTGGATATATCCGGCACCGAAACTGGGAAGATTGTCGTGAAAAGTCCTCTGCCATGGGTGGCTGCCAGCACCTTATTATCAACCTTCCGGATAGTGATCCTATCGGTACGCACATTCGGGAGTCCATCAACGCATTGATCCCAGAAAACAACCGGCGCCAGTATATCTTCAGTTACCCATACTCCAAGTTCCGTTGCAAGCATGACCTGGCGGGTATTTCCAGGATGAAAAACACCCCATCTGACCGGGATATCCGGGAGGTTTCCCTCTTTATTTGCCCAGGTGCTTCCACCATCCATGGATAACCACACGGAGGCAACACCGTAATTTGAAAAGGTAACCAGGATTTCCTGCTCCGATTTGCCGATATCAATGCCCGAGATGTTGGCTTCCGGGAATTGCGTACTTCCGATATCGGTAACTTCAGGATTCGTTTGGAGATGATCCGATCGGTAAAATCTGCCGGATTGAGTTCCAAGAAAAAGTGTTGTATTTCCCTTCTGTGAAAACGGAGATACTTTAAGGGTCGAGAATGGAACTTCGTTACCCGTGTTAAGATCCACTATCTGTCCGGCAGGGTGATCCGGAATTCCGGATATCACTACAATACTTCCAGGATATCCCTTATCAAAGGTCACTGCATTTGCAAACAATGTATTGTTTATATAATCATAATCGGCAGGATTGATGAAAATGCCTGTCCATTTGAAATCCGGGTATTGAGTGATCTGCCCATCCGGAAAGAAAAAATAGCTATTGTAAAAAGCAGAAGCGATCAAGGGACGGTTAAGGTTTTGGTCAAAGCAACAAAACGAGCCATCTCCGCCCACCACCATCGAATTCATGGATAAAGGGAGACCGGTATAATAAAGAGTTCCATCATCCTGAGTCCCGCCAAGAAAATGATCCTCTAAAGGATCCGGGCCAATTGCACCGGTGTAGAACTGAAGCGTGTTATAATCCTTATTTATCTCTTTGAATGAGGGTTCTGCATGATCCACATCGGATGAGTAGAAGACTCCGCCATCATTTGTGGTGACCATCACATCCGATGATCCTGGCTGAAAAACAATGGTATGTTCATCCACATGAACAAATGTATTCCAGCTTGAAGGATTGGGATTACCCATGCAGATCCGTGTCCAGGAGATACCTCCGTCAGTACTTTTATGTACATTCAATCCACCGGCAAAAACCTGATCCGGGTTACCCGGATCTACACCAATGGTCATGGCATGCCACGCGATATTGGCATAGTTTTCAAATCCCGGGGGCAGGTCGTCAGGAAGATTGCATGCTGACCAGGATATTCCGTTATCGTTTGACCGGATGATAAAAGTACCATAATACTCATCAAATTCCGGAACCACCCCTGGCGAACCGGCAGCAATTGCACCATATACCCTGTTCGGATCCGACAAACCGGAAGTCAGCATCACCCTGCCAGGAATATTGAAAGTTGGAGATTGCTGGATCAAAATGGCATATTCATTGATTTTTACCCAGGTGTCTTTCATTCCGGAATCAGAATAAAACAGGGTAGCGCCACCTTTTCTGTTTTGATCAGGCATGGTTCCAACAAAGATCCTTCCATTGGAGGCAATCTCAATATCAGAGGGTAAATAGGGTTTAAATACTCCCGGAATATCGGGAAGTACCTGAGTCCAGGTTTCGCCTTCATCCTCTGAACGAAAAAGACCGTTTGAAGGTTTGCTCTGGTGTTGTTCCCCCTGGTAAAAGCCCGAAACCACACCCGCATAAACGACACTTCGGCCACTTTCAATCTTAATGGCGATATCGGTAATGTACCTGAACTGGTCTGTCGATGGAATTTTTTCCCAGGAATCGCCTCCATTCCGACTACGGAAAATTCCGAATCCAACCCCGGAGGATTCCCTGTAAATTTTCATCGCAGTCTGCGGTTCTCCGGTTCCCACATAAAAGGTTTTCGGATCAAGGGGATCTGATGTGATACAACTTACTGCCATCCCCGGCCAGAGATCACTTACGGGATGCCAGGAGGAGTTGGTATCGGAGAAGTTTTCATTGTACCATAATCCACCTGTAACTGCCCCGGCCCATAACTTCCTATGCAGGGAGTCATTCGGATCAAACATAATTGCCCTTGTTCTTCCTCCTGTCGCTGCCGGTATGTTTGTCCATTCCATACCGGATCCATTCCTTGATTTAAAAGAAGGGTTACTGATCCTGATGGCCTCTTTCAGCCGGTCCAGAGGCACGTAACCCAATACCGGATCAAGGGTCATGACATGGTTTTGCAGAGAAGCCATATCCGGAAAGCCGAATGACTCTGTTGCATGTTCCGTAGATTTACCATGAAATGGGATTTTTGAATAGGCGCTCATTAAAAAATGTTCATAGGAAGTCCTTTTATCTTCAAAACCAAAAATATACACCAGTGTTGTGAGTGATAAAAAGCCAATCATGAAACTTATCCTGGAATTCCGTTTTAAGAGATTTAAAAAGTGTTTCATAATAAATGTTTTTAAACTTTGTTGATAAAACAATTTAGTTAACCATAACTATCTTTCTCACCACAGTCTGATCGTCCCGTTCCAGAATCACAAAATAGACTCCCGGTTTCAGATTATATTTTTGGGCACTGATATGTTCAACGTACTTCCCGGCATTTTTCCGGCAATGATCCAAAGGAGTTGCCAGCGTATTCCCAAGGGCATCAAACAATTTTATAGTGACCTCAGAAGGTTCGGATAATTTATAGGCAATCCAGGAGTTTTCGGAAAACGGATTTGGGAAAGTGGCGACTGGTTGCGCTGCAAAAGGTTTGTCCTGTTCCATCCCAATTATATCCGGATTAATGATGGCAGTCCAGATACTATTCAAACCATTCTGCATCCTTGCCCAAACAGGTCTGACCACATTGTTGTGGGCGCTGACATTGGTATAATCGCCAAAGAAGAGGTTGGCATAGGGAACAAAAGGCGATTCACTGATCCTGAAATTGCTGAAACTTGCTCCGCCATCCCTTGATACGGCCATATAAACATCCGTATTTTGATCCTCATGGTTCCGGCGGTCGTACCATACAAACCAAAGGTACCCGGTAACCTGGTCAACATCCATCCAGGTCATGAACTGATGCCTTCCCGGCTGATCATCATTGACCCTGGCCGGTTGCGACCAACTCAAACCACCATCTGTTGATTTCACCAGCCAGATGTCCGTATCGTCGGTTCCGTTGCGCTGGTCTGACCAGTTGACATAAATGGTTCCATGGTGCGGGCTATTGCTCAGGTCACATTTCGTTACAGGTAGCCCGTTGCATCGGTTTATACCGGGGATAGTGTAGGTCCAGCCACCAGGAATACCGGCGACAAAAATATCATGGTCACGCCAGGTGATACCGCCATCGGTCGATTTATCCATCATAAGTCCCAATGGCCCTGCCCATATTGCATAGATTTCACCATTGGGGCCAATGGCCGGAACGGGTCCCTCCACCGTGTACGAATCATCCATGCAACCTCCCGGGGTTTCATTGATACAAACCGGATCGCTCCAGGTTTGTGCACCGTCGGTTGACCGGGAAAACCGGATGTTGCTTTTAAACGCCGGATCGGGATTGCCATACCAATCAAACTGGGTCCACATCGCATAGATGCGGTTGGTCGCCTGGTCGATGGTTCCCCAGATTTTATCCTGGAGTTTGACGGGATCCTGTCCGAAGTAAGTTCTCTGGTTCCAGGCAGCATTGACCGAATCGGCCCGTTGACAGATGATCCGGTCGGCAAACGGCGTACCCGGCGGATTGGCCAGGTGAAAGTAGTAATAGCGGCCATTGGTATCGACTGCCAGTACCGGATCTCCCCAAACGCCCCAGGGGGAGGTCAGACGTCCGGGGGGCCAGGTATGTCCGCCATCCATGGAATAGTAATACCGGTTAAGGATGGACCCTGCCATGATATGCAACGGGTTTTTCGGGTCGATGACAATGGAAGGTTCGCTGGGCTGTCCTCCCGACTGGTCATCGTCGATGAGGATGTTGGTGTGCTGGGCCGATGCCATGATCACGATCAGCATGGTCATAGCAGTAAGGAAAAATGTTTTCATCTTGAAAGATTTATTTTCTTTAGCTCTTTTTCTACTATTTCAATTTCTGCATCAATGATTCAAACTAATCTCTTCAATGATTTTTGTGGAAATTCAATTGGTGTTATTTCTATATTGAAGGAATGATTTTAACTTCTTTCTAGTGTTAAGTTAAGTATAATATGACGTAATTTGAAAATGATATTGTGTCTTTGCAGAAAAACTCTGCCATGATAAGTTACATTGTCAATTTAACAAAAAACGAAGTTGAAGAGCTTAAGGGCATAATAAACAAAGGGTCTCACACTTCCCAGACATTCAGGACAGCCTATATTCTACTAAATTGCTATAAAGGAGAACATTCAGAGAAAGTGACCAATGAACAAATGTCTAAAGTCTTACGCATTTGCATGAGAACGATAGATAGTTAGGTATTCTTTTATTTCTGTTTTATTGTTATTCCAAGCCATCTCGAAAGAGTACTATATACAATTGATGGATCATCAAGATCAGAAATCAGTACTTTATGATTGAAATTATTTTGAATTAAACATATGGCATCACAAGTTGGTTTCAATTCAATTGCTCCTGCGGTCCAAGGGTCATTTTTCCCATAGATGTATATGATATTGTTTCCACTATTTTGCAGCCATTCATTGATTTCAGGTATTGTTTTATCATTATAACTGTAACTTACTCCTCTGGGCAGTGCAAATTCAAAACTGGGATTACCCGTTGAATTCGGATCAATTTTTTTTAACAGGTGACTCAGATGTTTCATTTGATACTCAGGAGCACCAATTTCTGTTACAAATTGATAGAAACTTGGTCTGAAATTTCTCAGATTCCATTCTGAATAGAAATCAATTGAAATGACTGACGTGAAATGATTGAATATTTCCTGCAACGTATTTGATGAAGTATCGGGAAGAGGTAAAGTGTTGAGTTGCCAATATGTAAAAGGGTAGTCGAGAACATTTAATTCGAGAAGTGAATCTCTATCCATCGAAAAAATATCTGATGAAGATTGAATATATTTATCAATCAGGTTTAACATCTCAGATCGGTGCCTGAGAATATATTCTTGTATTTTTGTAATTTTAGAATAACTTGATTCATCACCAAGTTTCTCAAGATAGGAAGGAAATCTGGGATCCTTTTTGCCAAACATTAAAGGTGCAACAAAAGCGATTGATGCATCGACATCCTGAGGGTAATATTTCTTGTGAAACAGAACAGATAAACCACTTTTACTTCTTCCACTGCTAATCCATTTCCCTGTATAAATTTCTTTAAAAAGAGCTACAATAGTATGAAAGTCATCAACCGACTGTTTAATTGTCAAATATTTGAAATCCATAAAATCTGGCTCTGCCTCAAGGTAATAACGATGGGCAACATTTAATAAATTCGATCTTATACTTGTAGCGAGTTCTTGTTTAATAGATGGGGATATCCAATACCCACTTGGAGCAAATACCATAGGTTCTTTTTCATCAACATGCATCAAATACAATCTTTGTTTGAACTTTGCTCCATTGGGATTTTCATGATCAACCGGTTGAATGATATCAATTTGAAACATCCTTGAATACCCATTTACCGGAGGAATTTCAATTACTTCCAAACCTTCTAAGCCTTTTAGCTTGTCTAAAATGTCAACTTTATCTTGCCCGGTTATCGAGTCTTCTTTCGCACAACTGTAATTGAAGAAGATAAAAACAAGCAATACCAATAAATTTATAATGCCGCGAAATTTGACCTTACTTTTTATCATCATTAAGCATTTATTACAGGATAAATTTTTCTAATTTGTTGGTTAAAAGAATACTCAGAAAATATTAATTATCAATTTATCTGCAACTCTCCAAAACTTTTTTGTATAGGTAAAATTCGAAGTTATCTTTCCACCTTTCATCATCCCGAACATACGGCCACGCGGTTACCACAATTACCAGGCTCTTTTCAGGGGCAACCATAATTGTTTGCCCTCCGTGCCCGGCCGCCCAGTAAACCTTATCTACCGGATTTAGCCAAATGTAGTATCCATACCCCCAACCCTGAAGGTCCACATGTAACTTTATGGCTTCGCTTACCCAGGCACTATCAATTATCTGTTTATCCCCCCATTTCCCGTTTTGGAGCAACATCTGTCCAAATCTGGCCATATCCCTTGGTTTCAGATTAAGGTTTGAAGCGCCATAGGTTACGCCATCCTTGCCTGCCTGCCAGTACCAGTCATCGATACCCAAAGGATCGAAAAGATACTCTTTCGCAAATTCTGACATGGGTTTGCCATATTTACGCTGAATTGCGTATGAGACGAGTTGGTTATTAACATCGGAATAATAAAACATGGAACCTGCCGGGTATTTGAGAGGTGATGCAAGCGAAAATTCAACAGTATTGTCTGTCATGAAAAAATTGTACCCGTCGTCTTTGTTGTCTCTGACAAGTCCGGTCCGCATGGTAAGTGCATTTTCAATGGTGATCGATTTCTTATCCTGATGATTGACAAAATACTCGGGAAAGATATCACTGAACTTTTGCTTTACGGAATCGAGAATACCTTTCTGCAACGCAATACAAGCCAATATTCCTGTGAATGACTTCGTGGCGGATTTTATATTTTGAATCTGATGAATATCGTTCTGCTCCCTTGAATAAGATTCGGCAACAATTTTTCCGTTGCGGATGATGGTCATGCTTCTACCCAGCAGGAATTTGTCGTCTCTGTAAAAATATCTGAATGCTTCATCGAGTTTCAGGCTATCCATGTTTTCGCGACCAGGGGAAGAGAGAATCCAGCCATCGCCTATATCCACGGGTGTAAAACCAGAATAGGGTCGTTTAAACGGCTCATCTTTCATACAAGAAAAACAAGTGAACATGATCACTACTGTCAGAAATGATTTGTACCTATATGTTGACATAATAATACGCTATTAATGGGTTATAATCCTAAACTGATGCCAAAGCTGTTGATACTGATAAGCTGAGGGTGCTCATTGGTTCTTTTAATTCTTGAGTACGAAAACGAGTACAGCAATGCAAAGTAATGATCCTTCTTTGTAATAAATCTGTATTCGGTTCTGAAATTACTCAAGAGAACATTGTTTATAAATCCCGGTTTTATGTTACTATTTGTAGTCTTTACAATATTTAAAAATGACCAGTTCTCTTGCGCATATAACCTAGTCTCATCAGGCCGGCTATAAAAACCCATTGGGTTGAAATCATAACAAAAAATCCAGTTTTGCTTTTCTTTAATTTTTAAGGTTCATCACAATAATCCGTACCTATTTTCATGAAGGGCATAAATTTTCAAACCAAAATATTCCATATCTCTGTACCCATATGCTTTACGTTTAAGGACCTTTATCTTGTTGTTGAAGCCTTCCAA
>Ga0247841_10002321_pt1 | contig 38591 bp, 35 predicted proteins | sample LaCruzMarch2015__2_FD_192410 | JGI IMG/M metagenome (GOLD analysis project Ga0247841, IMG submission 192410) | Freshwater microbial communities from meromictic Lake La Cruz, Castile-La Mancha, Spain - LaCruzMarch2015_18m | ecosystem: Environmental > Aquatic > Freshwater > Lake | place: Spain... | reverse complement strand
GCTTCCCGTAACTTCCGGATAATCTCTTCCGGTGTAAATCGCTTCCTCGGCATTTCGACTCCCTGAGTTAACCTGATCCCTTTTACCACTTTCATCACGGATCAGTTCCAGGGGGTCAGGTCAATTTCATCTCGCCAAACTCGCCTCAATCAATCTGTGCTCATCGACAAGAAAGCTGTCTCGTTCGGTGAGGGTGGTTCAGTTTTACCCTATCGCTCTCAACCACTCGAACCGTCTCGCCTCACAACCGCTACAAACCGCTTCAGCGCTTCGACAGTCCCTGCGGTCTAGAATTAGTGCCTACTCATCACCGAACGGCACACGTCGCCCCGTGTTGACTCGAACGAGCGGGGGAGAGTATCACCGCTCTGAATGCGTTGAATTTCTCAACAAAATCTCATATTTTGGCTCATTTTCTCGTGATTATCATCGATTTTGGTCTTGTACTGGATTTCACAAGACCTCGCTATTCATAAAAAGAAGACATTTTTCGCATATCATTTGCGCCGATTTATCGCTTAAAGCCGTCGTAATCGCGAAATAATCGTAAATTATGTCGCCAAAAACCGAGAAGATCCGTGACTATTAGCCACAGGTCTTCTTTTAGTGAGTAGCGGGGGCACACTTAGGGGTGGTAAAGAAGACGCGACGGGCGAATTGCCGGTTTCAAGGCAAAATCGACTGATTATCATAAGCAACCCCGCAGCACTGACGAAGTGTAGGTCGCGGGTTGAAAGCGAGTGCACTCCGGAGGCACTGAAAGCCATCCTGTCTGCAACTGGTAAGGTCGTGGGTTGAAAGCTAGTAGGAATAACGAGGGATAGGTAGTCTGAATAGCATGAAATAGTGCCAGATGGCATTTTTACCAAGGACAGGTTATTGCTTGATCAGGTTAAAGTGATCTCTTCGCGAATAGAATCACAAAGTGTGATAAAAGGTAATAAACTCTGCAATTGAATTCGACAACATTAAACAGCGATTCGGCACACATTAATAACTATTCACACATTACCTTGTAATAGCGAAGGTTGCACCAGAGCGATGTAGTCTTCCTCGGCTCGAAGATCAAGTATTGCTGCTGCACAGGCAACCTCATAGACTGTCAACTGTCTTGGATCGAGCACTTCAGAAAGCCAAGCGACGAGTCTCCCGTAGCGGGAATCTGCATCAGCTAAACCGCGATTGCAAGACTTTAGCCCGAAAGCGATCCGTAGGGCAAGGCCAATCTCTGTTAGGTGACAAGGTAATTGATTGCAGTTTAACAAGCGTCCGGAAGGGGCCAACCGAGATCGCAATGCTTGGAAGACGTCAAGGATGAGACTGTCATCGGAGATGAATTGCCCAACTTCAGCTATAACTGCGGCGGCTCCTTCCTCCCAAGAAACGGTTCCTTTGATCTGCCATCTATCTTCCTTCCACTGTCTGGCGAGATATTCTTCGCTAGTTGACAGCAGCGGCTCTACATAATCAAGAAATGCGTCTCGCTCGTCCGGTATCGACTTGTCGGCAGTATTCCGAAGATTCGAAAATAGGCGGTAAATATAAACCGTTGCCCATAATGATGGCGGACCTGTTTCGCCTCTGAACTCCATCCATCCACCATTACTGTCTTGCAGATTTGAAGCTTCATTGATAAGATTCCAGGCGACATCAGAGCAACGTTGGTGTGATGGTGCAAGTAAGTGAACCAATTCGGCGGCGCGCGCCGTATGTCGAACGGTTTCGGATAACTGTGAATGCATTAATGGTCCATCAGAGAACGCATAATCTCGAACCACTTTAAGCCACCTTCCGCCCTCGAAGTGACTCGAGATGGCCTCAAGCGTCAGTGAACTCCACTTATTGACATCCTTAGGTACAAGCTGCATTGCGGCTTTATAGCCCCAATAAGTATGATAGTAGGGTCGTTTGGGAATTAGCGTCTCGATAGTGCTCTCACCCCCTTTTGATTGCCAACGTTTATCATTTTCCATCATATCAGGAGTGCTAAAATAACCTCGAAGAGGCCCATAGGCAGTGACAAAAGCCATATGGAGCACCTCGCGCATTACACAAATGAGATGTTTGGTTTGAGGCTTTGCGATATTTGGCGAAATGCGCACCGTCGGGGATGGGTGCTCGCGTTCATGATCGGTGACCATTCTCACAATAGCACACACTGCATCGTTCAAGTCATAATGCGAGAGGTCAAAATAGATCAGGTCATCTGCCCATGGTAGTAGGGGTGCGTCCCGCTCAACAAGTATTGGAAAGAGAAAACTCTCGTCGCTTCGTAATCTTCGACGATTTACTGCTCTGTACTCGATAAGCGTCCCGCCTTGCTTGCCCCAACCAGTGCGATGTAACACAACAACCACGCGGCTTTGCGTTTCAAATACTGGTGATAGCGCGTTTTCAAAAGTCTTCCCAGTCAGTTCCACCTGCCGATCTGGGTAAACGAAAACCGGGAGAGGCAAAACCATCTGAAGCTCGTCGCGGAGTCTGAGCGCTATCGCTTTGTCCGAGGTAAGAAATGATATCGCAACTGAAAACCGGTATTCCAATAAAACGACCTCCTAGCTTGAGCCTTTTGGTCGGCCAGATAGTTGATCATCCTCGCATTAGAACGCTGCATTTACAATGTAAATTCCCCACTTTGCAATCTTATTGATGGAGGATAAAACGATTCGCCAATTTCTTCGCCCGCCATGAGTGAATAAACGATATTAATTAAATATGAAGCGGAAAAGTAGAGGAAGACGCGCCAGTTTCAAAGCTTGCTGGTATCGGGGAGAGTCGATTAGATGTCAGTGAGCGTATTCCAGATTATAGAGTTTCGGATATTGATCCCTATGGCAAGCCTCAATGTCACGAACCGTTTCAACCCGTCTGTTACGACAATACAAATCAATGAACAGAGACCGCTCACATATTTTGTCATGATAGCGTTCAACGCTACATTGAAAGCAGTGGATTGGGTAAATTCAGAAAGCTGCGAGGAGACGGTTTCGCTCATGTTCAAAAGATTGCAATTCTTCCGGTAAACAGAAGAAGCAGCCCAATCGTAGAGTAGAGCAAACCAAATCAATAGTAAGTTAATGGCAGAATAACCTCTTACAGCATCCTAATACACTCGTTTAATTGATAACTCACCGGAGATTACTGCTGGACAATAGTATTTGATATATCAAATCATTAGCTTCTTTGAAAGTTTGATAATGGACTCTCTGCCAGCAGTCTCAGTCAAGTTTAACATTGACTCAAGAGTTGTCGGGGCAACAAATTCAAAGTTACCGAAGAAGCCCTTTGACGCCCCATAATTCGCATATTTCGTAACATTCACTTCACCAATTTGTATAATCGCCCCACTAGGAATTCCATATCTTACCCCGTAAATTCTGCATCTGCCAGAGTAATATGTGACTTCATTACGAGAATGCATAGACTGTTGAATAGCAACGTCGACGGAATACAAATAAACAACTGAATAAACCATGATCGCCTCAGAGACCGAGAGTTCACCTTCAAGTACTCCGGCGAAAACAGGATCAAGCGGAGCAGTCTTACGTTCTGTAAAGCTCCTGAGACCAAGGGAATTAAGCCCAACGTCGACAAGGTGCACAACTGCTTGAAAAGGGTTCATTAAATGTTCATCCGTCCTGCAAAGCATGGGCACACAGAATCCTCGATCTTGCATCAGATTAGCAACTATGGCTGGCGATATGACGTCACGATTGTAGCGATCACTCAATTCACGGAATATTCCTTCCTGAATGATTCTGATGCAACTGGAACGGTATTCATCGACATCACTCATCTGGTTCGAGTCAACACCACTCGTTCCGAGCATTTCTTTCATGCCAGACATCGTTGTCCAGTAAGCGTATTGAAGAGGAAAGAGCGCCGTCTTCATTAGGTATTCGCAGACCTATTTAAGAAGGTCTTCAAACTCTGGTAATTGGAGCAGCCAGAAATGGGATAAACATTCCCAATGAAACGCCCATTCCAGTGGTTGCGCTTGGAGTTCCTGGTTCTTAGTAATGAACTCCTAATCAGATCACCCAAAAAACCTCCTGAGGAGAATCTTTGGCGGACCAAGTCGCCCGTAGGATAACCTGATCTGGTTGGGGTAAGTATTGCTCTCCGGTCATAACCGGATATCACTCATACTGGCGACTGTAGTGACTTGGTCTTTGACCATCTCAACGAGGGCGTCTTCGTGATTTGGAAGTTCCAAGAGACATTGCATTTCCTCCGCTGTAAGCACAGATATATATGATTCGAGTGCCTTCTCACGTTGGAGTAAGAATTGATCCCGGTAACTCCCGTCAGTTGCGATCCTTAGAAGGATGCTTTTTACTTTGGGTAGGGCCATTGAGATACCTCAGAGATTTGTTGATGTGAAACTGTTCTTCTTTATCGGACACCGACCATTCCATTCCCTGAAAAACAGGTCTCGATCGGTCTGGTTTCTTATATAATCGATAGTGGCGCTCAGGCTGCCCAGTTGATGAATGTTTCCACTAAAGTGATAATCCTGAGGGCAGATTCCGATTTCGCCTCCCTTTCTGATTGTAATGCAAGATAATAACCGGCAAGGTGTCTGGAATTCATGCCGTTGTTCAGAATTCAGGAGCATAGCTGTCTTCATCGCATCGGCGTGTTGCTCAGGGCTCAAAGCCAGCGATTGATTCTGAAGTGCGTTGCCTCGATAATTTAGTGATTCCATCATCCATCTCGCGCCATTATTTGTTGCAAAACGTGCGAGTGAAATATATTCATCGTAATTCAACTTGCATCCTACCGTCGTAAACAATAACCGAACGAGCCTTTCTCGATCGTTCTCCATCACGATTTCACTCAAAGACGTACCTTTCGCCATGCTAATTGCATTCATTGTTGATTCAAAACTGCCAGGTCTGCCTGTTAGTAAATCGTACCTTTCTTCATTTAAACTATCTACCTTAAACGCCATAGATACATTATGTTGCGCCAAGTATTCAATCATTTCTTCTGATATTTGACTTCCATTTGTATAGATTAAAGTAATAAGATTCTCATCAAAGGCGGTTTGCACAATGGCCTGTGTAATAGCCCAACGATTTTTCAGAAGGACCTCACCACCCAAGAGAAGTATCGCCTTGAATCCCAATTTGGCTGCTTCTCGAATGAATCCCTTCATTTCACTAAGACTAAGCTCAGTCGAATCCTTGTGACCTTCTCCTTGGTGACAGTAAGAGCAAGACCAATTGCATATCTCCCAAGGAACTAATGAAAGATAGATGAACTTGTTTTGGAAGTCGATCACCTGACCGAGAAGTTCTTCTTTAAACGACAAGCCTTGCAGTCGCATTCTCTTGGATTGACTATCTTTCATACTATTCCTCGATTATCTTGTTTGAGCCAATTTTACCTTTAGCAAAAATGAACATAAAATCGTTCATTGGTCTCGTCTGAAGCATTTTCGAGTCATCATTGAGTAGGGATTTCTTTCTTTGCTGATAATCATAGAGATCGGTATTTGGAATCTTGCCTATCTTCGTATAGGCAAAATCGGCAAATCCTGCCGCATCGGCGCATTCAACAAGACTTCCTAAGTCATGATCGGGATATAATGTGACGATCTGTAAGGAGCCATACGGCAGTAAGTGCTGAGGAGCATCTCTAATTATCCTTTGGGCAATGTCTGTGCCATATTCACCGCCACTCGAATGCAAGTAATAATTGCCCTCGGTAGGCGTTGGTTCAAAAGGTGGGTTGGCGACGATACAATCGAATTGAATCCCGTTGACAGGTTCATACAAGTCGCCTAATCGCCATTCAGTTTTATTGTCAACTTCATTCAAACCAGCATTGAGATCTGCAAGCAACAAAGCGCGTTGGCTTATATCAACACCGATAACACGTTTCGCTTTGGAAGCCGCAAGGATCGCCAGGACGCCTGATCCGGTGCATAAATCCAATACAAGACAATTATCGGGAATGTCCCACGACCGAGCAAGCAAAAAGCTCTCTGCACTTATTTGAAATACAGCATCAATAAGCATAGAATTCGGCGAGTCGGTCGCAAAGATATAATCCTTGTATGCCCAGAATTTCGCTTTACTGAGGAGACTCAATTCCCTCATTGCGCATCTTCATGCTTAGAAATAAGAAATGGACCCAATGCGATAGAATCCAATCCGGTATTGAAAAAACAGTCTATCGCCTGTTTTATATTGGCGACTATTGGTTTTCCTTCGTAGTTAAGTGAAGTGTTGATAACCAAAGGCGTGCCGGTAAGATCGCCGAAGCGAGATATCAAGCGGTGGAAGAGCGGATTAAAGTCTTGACTCACCGTTTGAACCCTCGCAGTTCCATCTGCATGAACGACGGCGGGTATCTCTTGGATTCGCTCAGAACGCACTTTTCGCGCGAATGCCATAAACGGTGAAGGTTCTGACGATTCAAAGTACTGCGCAATCGCTTCTGTAACTATCGAGGGTGCCAAAGGACGAAACTGTTCCCGCGACTTTAGCTGGTTGATTTTCGTCTTCATTTCCAGATTGCGTGGATCTCCCAAAATACTTCGGTTTCCAAGGGCGCGGGGACCCCATTCCATGCGTCCTTGAAACCAGCCTATGATCTGTCCCTTAGCGATTAGTTCGGCACAAGCCGATGCGATATCCGAACAATGTCTGAAGGGGATCTTACTGGTTGTGAGCGTCTGTTCAATCTCCTTGTCGGTGAACTCGGGACCATAGTAAGCATGATCCATCGTAATGCCTCTGGGATGCTTCAACATTTGATGCCAAATCCAGAGAGCGGCTCCAAGAGAAGTCCCGGCGTCATTGGCTGCTGGCTGCACCCAGACGTGATCGAATCCAGCCTCCTGCCGAATTCGCTCATTCATTACGCAATTGAGCGCCACTCCTCCTGCCAGGCAGAGATTATCCGCCTGCGTCTGCTTCTTCAACCATTGCAGCATGTGCAAAATCGTCTCTTCCAAGACCTTCTGGGCGCTTGCAGCGATATCGGCATGCCGTTCAGTAAGAGTAGCATCCCATAATCGAGGCGGCCCCAAAGCGTTCAGTAACTCTTGCTGTCCGAATAGGAGTTCCGGATAGAAGCTAATTCTGACTTCGTAGCGGCCGTTTGGCTTTAGCGGAACAAGTTGACGGAGTTTGTCATAGTATTTGGGTGTTCCCAAAGCCGCAAGCGCCATAACCTTATATTCGTCGTGGCCGCGCCTGAAACCAAGAAACTTTGTGATCTCCTCATAGAAGAAGCCGAGCGAATGTGGGTAGTCAATCTCCTTAAGAACTTGAATTTTCGTGTCTTGTCCCAAAGCCATCATGGAGCTACATGACTCGCCTATTCCATCCAGTGATAAAATGGCTGCCGTGTCGTAAGGGGACGGATAGAAGGCGCTGGCAGCGTGGCAAAGATGGTGAGCTACAAAATGTGTCTTGAAAGAGTGTTCACCGATTGTTAGAAAGTTTCTTCTGATGCGGTGATCAGAGGGCGCATTCTCCCTCAGGAAGCGAAATATTCTCCTGTTGAAATACCAATATGCAAGTTCATGTTCAAGAGCCACTGAACTGCACCTGATGAGTGAACATGCAATCCGTGAAATACTGCCCAGTAACCTACTGTTTGGCTGAAACGAGTAGGCTATGTGGTCAATCTCACTCATTCGGCAGTTTGCTGTTTCCAAACAATAGTTAATCGCATTGAATGGCAATAACCAAGATCCGTAGGGGCTAGGTGGTCTCGCATGACGGATTCCGGTGAATCTCTCCTCCTCAACACATGCCAAGATAGAGTCATCACTCAGTATACAGGATGAAGTTTCATGGTAGGCCGAGTTTATGCCGAGCACATACATGATTTCCTATCTTCGTCTAATTTAAATTTATAATTACGGCTATTTCGTCGGGGCTTGATCTAAAGGAACTTTGGCTTGATCTATGATAGGTTGTACTTCAATTTCTCCAACTGTAAGTCTAAGAAAAAGATGGTCACCAAAAAAGAATTTACTGTTTGCAAAGTAATCCCATACTGTTTGACCAATGAAGATACAACATGCGATAATCTTGGCAATATGTTCCAATTCACAATTTTTTGAGATATACTTAACCAAGGGCCCGACGAACGCCAGAGAGATTGATAGGATCAATACACATATGTCAATCTGCGTCCATCTCTTAATTACATCATCGAGTTCTTTGGAAACAATCATCCATTTATCCTTGATAATCTTTGCCTGATTTATCTCATTGTTTTTACAAGAGCGATTATAGTTCATTTTAGGTTCTTTTTTACACCATTTTAGGTAAAAATCTGGTCCTGCATAGAAGATTCCATGCATAAAGAAAAGAAGAGGTAATAGCGCCCAAGAAAAAGCATTATCTGCCTCGCTTTGCGAAGTTTCCTTAGATGTCACATTCTCCTGCACTAGCTGAACCACTCGACTTGAGTCTTGCCATTCAATTTTGGCCGAACATTCAGAGATACGAGCAGTACTTGAAAGTGATGTGTTTGGATCGTTAATTAGAAATAATACAAAAGCTAGGCTTACAAGTGGAGTGAATAGGTGTGACAGGAAAATCATAAAATTGTGCTTGCCGTGTTCTGCGACAAAATCTATATCTTGAAATCTATGTGGCCTGACAGATGCTTCGTGCATATACTTAATTAGAAATGATAGTAACGCAATTCCAAGACAAATATCGTATCCACTTAATTTGCCGGATCGCGTATTGCCGAACCCAAAGAGATATCCCAATATATAGGCGATGAGAAGACTCAGCATAATGCGCGAATACAGTGAATCAAATTCTCTTAGACGATTCATCATTACACCCTTTAAGTTGATTTAAAATGATTCAATAATCTCTCGTCGACGTTCTGAATTTCATACCCACTAGATGAGTCAACGATTCCGCTGAATTCAGACTGGTTCATTGATTCTTCCCTGCATGCCTTCTCGCAGAGAACTTCTTCTCTTCACGAAAACGCGGAGATGTACCGTTCTTGGGAACCGAAAGCATAACCGATGCTTTCAAAGCCTCATCTCTTGTGAATGTCAGTATCTGTCGTTTTAGATAAAAGAATTCCGTCGAGGTCTTTAAGTCAAGCGTTCGTGGTGATTGGAATTGAACTAATTGTTCTTTCTTTATGCGAGCTGGACGAGCAGTCAGGATGATAATTCGATCAGCAAGGAAGAGAGCCTCTTCTACGTCATGTGTTATAAATACGATCGTCTGACCGGTGGCCTTTCGAGTCTCTAAGAGCTGAACCTGTAAGAACTCACGATTTTGTGTGTCCAGAGCTCCGAATGGTTCATCCATCAGTAAGACATCCGGATGTGCTGCCAGAGTCCGCGCGATGGCAAGTCTCTGTTGCATGCCGCCGGACAACTGAGCGGTATATGCATTCTCAAATCCTTCTAACCCAACAAGGGATAGATAGTGTCTTGAGATTTCTGCCCATTGCCCTCTCGTTACATCTTGTCGATACTTCAGACCAAATTCAACATTTTGAAGAACGGTAAGCCAAGGAAAAGATGCATAGTGTTGAAAAATCATCCCTCGATCACGACCGGGGCCTTCGATGGGAGTATTATTAAGCAGAACTTTCCCACTTGAAGGTGTTTCAAGACCGGCGATAATTCTTAGGAGAGTGGACTTGCCGCACCCCGATGGTCCCAATACAACCAAGAGCTCACCTTTTGCGACGTCAAATGATAGATGTTCGACTACATCGAGACAACGGCCTTGAACAAGAAAGTCTTTGGAAATATCTTGAACACTCAATAAAGGGTATGATCTATCCGTCATGCAAATACCTAAAGAACAGCTTTCCACCAAGTTTAAATAACAGGTCCGTAACAATTCCAATGAGACCAATTACTATAACTCCAGAGATGACAATTTCAGGTCGTGCAAAACGTTGCGCTTCTTGAATCAGATGCCCAATGCCTGTCTTGGCTGCGACAATCTCAGCTATAAGCAGATACGTCCAGCACCAACCTAATGTCACGCGCAAGTCGTCATATACTGCTGGTAAAATAGCAGGGAAAAGCACACGAGTCACCAAAGCTTCGGGAGGCGCTCCGAGCGTAGATGCGAGATCAAAGTATTCCTTCCGAATATTGTTTGCATCGTCCATTACTAACAATACAAGTTGGAAAAATGTGCCGATGAATAGGAGTAGTATCTTGGAAGTCTCACCAATACCAACCCAGAGAATCATGAGAGGAACCAACGCCGGAACAGGTAGATAGCGCACAAAATCAATATGTGGCTCAAGGACAGCAGCAAGAGGGTGAAAGGCGCTCATCAGAATTCCGATCGGGATCGCCAATATCGCCGAAAGAAAAAAGGCAACCATGACTCGAAAGACACTAATCCAGATGTCGGCGAGTAATGCATGTTCAGTGAATAATCGCCATAACGTCTGGGTAATTGCACTTGGAGTGGGAAGGAAAAAGGGATCAATCAAACCGCTGTAAGTGATGGTTCCCCAGACCAAGAAGACAATTCCAAAAGAGAATATCGATAACCGCAAATACTGACGGTTACTGAGTCTTCTTCTGAATGTAGAATGCTTCAAGATAGCAAAACGCGTTACTTGGCAGTAGTAACGATGGTCGGGAAGATGACGTCGCTTGCGGGAGCAACAGCTTTTGTAAGATCGTTTTCCTTGAGAATCGAACCAATCGTTGCAAATATGTCGTAGATTGGCCCTTTGACGGTTTGAGTTCCAATGAACTGATGGTTGCGAGCAAGATCGAAGTACCTTATTCCCGAAATGGTCTCTTTGAACTCCTTTGGAGACAGCTTGAATGGCTTAGCCATGATTGAAACGGCGTCTTCTTCGTCGCTCTTATAATAGTCCATCGCTCTGCACCAACCCTCAAATACCTTCCTAACATCAGCGTTCCGACGATCCAACACCTGCTTGTCCACAATTGCCACATCAACGATTAGCCCAGGTGTGTCCTTGCTAGAAACAAGTACATGAGATCCCGGTCTCTTCTGGAGTGCTGTGGTCAAATATGGCTCATAGGTGCCCGCAACATCGGCTTTTTGAGCCATAAATGCTGCGGCTGCATCGGACGAGTTCATGTCCTGAATGTTAAGCTCTTTGACAGTCATGCCTTCTTTGTGTAGAAGGTATTGCAGAACAAACATTGATGCGGAGCCCGGCTCTGCAACGACCGTTTTTCCCTTGAGTGCGGTCACAGCCTGAATCTCAGATGAGGCTAATACTCCATCTCCACCGAATGACTCATCGATTGCGAAGACGAGTTTGCCAGGATAGGTTTCGGCTTCTCGACCTGCTTGAAACATATCCATAGTCTCGCAGATCATCTGAAAGCGCCCGGCCTGAAGACCAGCACGCTTGTCTCCTTCGAGTGCGATGAACTGGAAATCGACTTCTAAGTCGCCAAAATAGCCTTTCTCTTTCGCAAGGTAGAAGGGGGCAAAGCCTACCCACTCATTGAAAGCTATATGAAATGGTTCCGCATGCCTGGAAGTTCTGCATGAAGAACCCACTATTACCATGAGCACGGCAAGTGCTGCGATGGCAATAATTTCAGACCATGTTCTCTTTTGCATATTTGGTTCCTTTCGTATATGGGAGGTCTTCATTCAGACCGAGTTCATTGTATTCAAAAAGAGGTGTCGGTTCGGTAACCGGAAGATACTTTAATTTACCGATGTAACACAACCACGAAGTAAAGGACAGAAGCATTTTCAGTGAGGCTCGGCTGGAAATCAGAGAGACAGATAATCCAAACTATCTCATTGCCTGAGTGGAAATTCACTCCAGGCATCACAATTCACTCGCCGAATTAGCCGTATCCCCGTTCTGTGATAGAAGATAGCTACTGCTCCCTATTCTCGGAATCATACCACTCGATGACCTTTTGAAGCATATTGAAGAATCTGCTTTCCTTCTTGAGAGCAATGCACCTTGTCCATATTTACCCAAAATAGAAATGCAGATTGATTTCTTGTTTGTTCCATTTTGTTTGTTCTAACTATCATAATCTAACATTCAATACTCTAAGGAATCTGTGGACTCTGGTTTCATGCAAAAAGGATCGTCACTGCTTATGGCCTCATAATCATCAAGACCTTGGAGTTTCCCAATGGTGTAAGCATTTCCTCTACAGCCATAGCATTCAAAATTGAATTGACAACTCAAGCATTTACCGGACAGGTGCTTATCTATATTTCGAACGTATGAGATAAATGGGTGGTTTATTGCCTCTTGAAGTGAGAATTTGCTAATGTGAATGAGATTATTCTGTATTGCAGCACATGGTCTAATATATCCCAATATATCAATATAGAGACTATAAAGGAATTGAAGACAACCGATCGCGGTTAAAGGCTTATAAACTAGCCAATTATATCCATACTGTTTACGATCAAAATCTAAAAGATCCTTTTTATTTTTAAATATATCAGCCTGCGATGGTATTAAATCCAAGTGATCACGAGCCCTTCCATTTGGAACGATGAATTCTTGGTTTGGATAGAAATTGTTAGATCTACAATACTTCCATATATCAATACTTTCAAGAATATTAAGAGTTGTAGTCACGAACGATAAGCCAACTCTCAATTGCCCTTCATTTGTAATCGTATTCATGCCAACACCCTCAAGGACTGCAATTGCTTCGCGGATCTTCTCATATGCGCCTGGCTTATCGGCGAAGAAATCTTGGGTTCCTTTATCGAGAGAATCGTATTTTAATAATACTGAGCAATTGGTCGAATTAAGAAAACTAGCAAGTTCAATTGAGAGCGTCATTCCATTTGTAACCACAACCGGAACCATACCAAGTGCATTAATATAGTTGATCAATTGCCTGAATTGTGGGTAAATAGTTGGCTCGCCCCCGCCTATCACAACTATTGATTTCGCTCCCATCGAGCTTGCCTGCAAGATAACATCCTTAATCAGTACAAATGATATTTCATTATTAAGCGTATTGCCACTGCTACTGTTGCAATAAATGCACCTAAGGTTGCATAATCTACTGGTTTCTATTCTTAGAGATAGAAGTCCATTGTGCCTTCTACATTCATTGACTGCATCCAAAGAAAAAGAGTAACCAATCAATTGTGGGGGAGATCTAAAATGCATTAACATCTCCATCGGATATGCCAGCTACTAATCTACTCAATGGTTCAATCTTGCTCAAAATGGTGTCGAGTTTATTCCCCAATTCTTCTATTTGATCCACGTGGTAATTTACATATATCATATTGCGTAAATCCGCTGGAATCACGTTCTGTGATTCGGATGATTTGATAAGAATGATGATTTTGTTCATAGCACAAGCCATTCCTAATTCGAACATTACATTAGAATTCCAATTGCTCACTTCGAATATACAAACAGGTGATTCTTGAATGCCTTGGCAAATATTGTGCATTAGGTCCTTTCCCTCGTATTTGGAATCTGCTCTCCATGGTTTCATCATGTGCCTTTCAATGACCGGATTAATTAATTGTCGATATATTTCGTCATACTCTGCATTAAATGGCATACCAATGAATACCTGATCTGGATGAATATGAATATCTAATATTGAACAAATACCATCATTTTTAAAACACTTAAGCATAACGCGTTTCTCTCCAAAAATCGCAGATAAGACATTCAATTGTATTGCGAGGTCATTGCTGTGTGGAAAGTGCTTAAGGATATTGGCTATCCACTTCGCGTTTGAACTAATTACTCTTGCCTCATCAATATGGATAGAATTATTATCTTTTGATTCAACATTTATCAAACCTATTACATTACCCAAATCAATAAGGGGGATGACCAATTCAACTTCGCTTACATATCTTTCTGAATAGTAATTACTCTCAATCACGCTTTTATCAAATTCGTTAACTCGCATTCTTATATCAGACTTTAAATTTCTTACGAGCAAGGGTTTCTTTGTTCTTTTAACGTGGCCAAAATACCCTTGGTCAATGGGTTGCCCAGAATACTTAGAGCCATCTTTGTTAAAATTTGAAAAATTCTCCCAAAATAAATCCCGAGTGTTATTCTCCCAAATTACTAATATTTCACAGAGAAAGACATGCAGAAAATCCTCGGCTATCCATTTGGTGAATTCATTTAATTCTTTTGCGATGATTTCCCTTTTTGGATGAAAGTTGAATAATTGAGAGTATGTCTTTATGCTTTCAAACATTCCTTCTCTCCCTCTTCCAAGATATAGTATCGGATAATTTGTTAACGTATAATACAAGTTTGAAGCAGAACCAGAAATAAGTCGACTTGAATGAAATATGTGTTATTGAGTTCCAATTCTCCAACAATCCGAACGTCGGATTTTGCGTATCGCTATACCCATTCACGAGTTAACTATGCTCCAAAATTCTCTGAATCATACCGCTCGATGATCTTTCGAAGGGCGGCGATGAACTCATCCTCTTCCTTGAAGACAAAGGTCACCTGGTCTTTATAGACACGCTTAACTGGCAGCCCTGTGAAGATTTCCTTGAATGCTGGATGTGCGGCGTGCTTCTCATACTTCTTGCGGTGCTTCTTCTCGGTCGCCCGCTGGACACGCGCCTTCAGCTCCTCAGGGTCGAGACGATCCGCCTTCGCAGCCAGTTTCTCGCGACGCCCATCGTTGCCAACACGGCCTACCTCTAATGCTGCTCTGATCGAGATATTGCCTTGCGTCAATAGTTCCTGGATGTCCTTCGGCAAAGAGAGCAACGCCAACCTGTCGTTGACAGTGCTGGTAGGCTTCTTGATCCGTTGCGCGACGGTCTTCTGGTCGATCCCGGCTACATCCATCAATCGCCGATAAGACTCCGCCTCTTCAATCGGCGTCAAGTCGGCGCGCTGGATGTTCTCCATGATGGTGAGTTCGAGCATCTCGACCTCTGAACCTTCTCGGACGATGCAGGGCGCCTCGGTCAGACCGGCGAGTCTAGTCGCGGTCAGACGCCGGTATCCAGCGATCAAGACGAAGCGATCGGCCTTGGGGCAGACGACAAGGGGTTCAATAAGGCCGTTGGCTTGGATAGACGCAGTCAACTCCGCGAACATCTTCAGGAGTGATCTCGTGGCGAGGCTGGTGCGGTTTTGGATCGATCAGCGCTATGGGAATGTGCTTGGCGGCATCATTCGGGCGGACCTGCGCCTGATCAGCGGCTTGGGGCGTCGGGCGGTCTTTGGACTTCGACATTGCCGGGCTCAAATGCTATGTTTGGGATTGGGAAGTGAAGACGCTATAAGATATATGGTTCTGTGCGGTTTGTCAAGTCCGTATGGAGGTTCCATGACTTAAGAAGTGTGCGGGTTCTCCATCATCCGTACGGCTTGATCTCGATGGGATGGTATAAAATTGTCTACCATCGATTAATCAGCGTCCTATTGGACAGAGCTCTTCAGCAATTCCCGAATCTTGGTTTCAAGACCAATCCGTTTCAATTTGAAAAGGAACTCAATGCCTTCATTTGTAAAATCGATCCCCGACTTCCTCTCTGCTACGAGATTGTGCTTGAAAAGAAGCGACCTGGCCTCTTGGTTAGTTCCGGAGTTCAGCGTCCTGATGACCTCTGCCTCAAATGCAGAAAGCCAGACTGAGTTCAGCCTATAGTCAAGAAACGCCTCCCAGACGAGTGGTACCCATTTGGCAACGATCTCGTGACCGATAACATTGGCATATTGACGAAATTCATACTGGGCGTGATCGTCCATTCTCAGGGCGAGGAAGTGCAAGAGGTTGTGGAGGTCTATCTTCCAGTAGGCTTCGGTGTAGGTCGCGAGAGGAAGGTCTTTACGAGCCTGTTCCCGGGCGACACCCAGGTCGAGCCGCCGCTGATACTCCGCTTGAGCCTGGAGATTCGATTTGGATGTTTTCATACGCGGGAATGCGTGCAACATTTGAGACGTCGATTTCTGATACAAATGGTGGATTATATGCTGGCGGTTGGTCAAGCGCTCTTGGTGAGCATGGGTTGATCGATGCACTCTTGATCAATATTGACAGCGACGGACAAGAGCGTTGGCATAATGCCTTCGGTGGTGAAGGCATAGATTATTGCTGGGATATGATCGGCACTTCTGACAAAGGTTTTGCGTTAACCGGACAACGCTGCCGCGAAGTCGTGACACTACTCACTGGACAACAACGGGCAGGAAATTATCAGGTTATCTGGGACGGAATGAACTCGAGTGGAATACCGGTCACCTCGGGTATGTACTTCGTCCGAATGGAGACACCTGTTTTCACCAAGGTGAACAAGATGACGTTGGTGAAGTAGCCCTCCGTCCAGAACATATTCATAGACAAGGGCGACTCATTCGTGTCGCCCTTGTCGCTCTCAGCCTATCGAACCCTCTCGCTTCATAACCGCTACAAACCACTTCAGCGCCTCGACTGTCTCTGCAGTCGAGAATAAGTGCCTACTGACTCTCCAACGCCACACGTTGCCTTACGTCGCCTTGATTGAGCGGGGGAGAGTAATGCCAACGCGAATGCTGTTAATCTCTCGAATCAGACATCATATTTTGGCAAATTTCCTCAAAATTATCATCGAATTTGATCTTGTACCTGATTTCACAAGACCTCGCTATTCATAAAACGAAGACATTTTTCGCATATCATTTGCGCCGATTTATCGCTTAAAGCCGTCGTAATCGCGAAATAATCGTAAATTATGTCGCCAAAAACCGAGAAGACCCGTGACTATTAGCCACAGGTCTTCTTTTAGTGAGTAGCGGGGGCCCGATATGGATAGGTAAAGAAGACATAAATGGGACGATGTCGTGCTTGAAAAGGGGGACAAAAGAGATTTTGTGAGCAGGAGTTTGTTGATCGAGATTAGGCTTTATCACTTGTCAAGAGCACAGCAGACACTCTCGCAAAGATAGCCCTCATCGAGGCGTTTAAAAGCTGGATAGACTGGTAACACAGAACACGAGTTGATCACGCCTAATGATCAGCAGACCAACGCCATTGTATGGCCCTGACTGATCAATACTTCCGCATCACGTAGCTTCAGGATGATCTCTTCCAGACTGAATCTCTTCCTTGGCATTCCGACTCCCATAGTTAACCTGATCCCTTCTACCACTTTCAAATTGGGTCAGCTCCTTCGATGCAGGTCTTTACATGAGCTCAAGATCGGTCTTGAAACCAAGTCTGTGACGATCGCCCGGCAACTCGGGGCTCTCAGGCGGGGGACAACCTACGGTTATTCCCTCGTGCCCCCTTTCCCTGAAGGGCGGCAAAAACGCTCCACTAATATACAAGTCTCTTGGACAGTTCAATACTCAACCTTTCTTTGGAAAGTTCACAGACTAACGGATTCGATCCAAAAGAGACATCAAAAGAGACGCTGGAAGGACGACTCCCTCCTATACTTAGACCACGCAACACAAATTCTTCTATTTGGTAATAGCTATCACATGCGTTGACCATCTTTTGGTTTGTTCGGCGATCTCTGCTTCCGGCGCATTCGTAGTGCTCGATCCTGCGTAAAAGGGCACAAGTCCCTTTCTTACCATCATGATACCGATAAGGTGTAAAAAGTATAAACCTGAGTTTGAAAATGTTAAGAAGATTCATCTCGTTCATGACAGCGCTATTAGTCGTCCGTCCCTTGGTCACATCATCGGTAAACGCTTCTGAGTATTGGCCACCCGACTAACGACTTCCGGTATGGGCACGGTCAAGCGAATGATTTGGCAATAGGTGGCCTGAACCAAAACTACCACGCTTCAAATCGACGCTACACGACCACCATGCCAAATACACTACCAGTTTTCAAATCATACTATTCGCGGAAATTCTATGTCGCGCCTTTCCAATCGGACGATAATCCTCGGTTTCGCAATTCTTGCGGTCCTCTCCCTCACCTTCGGAATTCTAAATTACCACAAAGCGTTGCCAGAGATCGGCATCGACTTCAAGGTCTCACGGGCTGAAGCGTTGCAGAACGCGCGAGAGTTTATGGCCTCTCGCCGATACGAGATTGAAGGCTTTAAAGAGCATATTCAATTCTCGTATGCGGAGGACTCAAAGATCTATCTCGAACGCGAATTAGGCGTTGAGCGGTTCGCTTCGCTTGCTGAGGACTCGCTTGACGTCTGGCACTGGACAGTCAGGTTCTTCAAACCGCTCCAGAAGCTCGAATATCGCGTGATGCTCGATCCGAAAGGGAGGCCGGTCGCGTTCCGTCGTGACGTTCCTGAGAGTCTTCCCGGGCCGACACTCGACACACTCGCCGCTCAAATGCTTGCCGAGGCGTTCATTTCCGGTCCGATGGCGCTGAACCTTGATAAATGGCAACTGATCGAAACAGGAGTTCAAGACCGACCGGCTAGGCGGGACTATATCTTCACTTACGAGTTGAAGGATTTCAAGGCAAAAGAAGCCACCTACCGGTTAGAAACCATCGTTCAAGGCGCGGAGGTTTCGGGATTTCGTCGCTTTCTCCGCGAACCGGAGGATTGGTGGCGTGGCTGGGAGAAGCAACGATCGCAGAATGAACTATTCCAGACTCTTGCACAGGTCGCTGCGTTCTTGACCTTTATCGGGATACTGTTCTACTTTGTTAAGCACATCAAGCAGAACCAAATACACTGGAGAATGGCTTTCGGTCTGGGTGGAGCTTTAGCGGTCGCTCATCTGATAATGGAATTGAACTCAATCCCACTCTCGCTTGGCGACTATCAGACGACGCAAGCTTACAGTTCATTTCTGATGGTTTCACTGTTAAATTCCTTCCTAGCCGCGCTTGGGCAGGGTGTGATGTTAGCCTTGCTCATAGGAGCCGGAGAGTGGCTCTACCGGCAGGACTATCCAGCGAAACTTTCGTTAGCAGGTTTCTTCACCAAACGAGGTATGAAGTCGCAAGAGTTCTTCCAAGCGACGGTGATGGGGTATTTGCTCTGCGCTTTCGATGTTGGATTGGTGGTAGCGATTTACATGCTTGGAAGTAAAGTTGGTTTTTGGTCGCCCGCTGATATTAAGTACGATGAAACAGTTTCGACCGTACTCCCTTGGATATATCCATTAGCCATCTCGCTCGGAGCGTCGCTGCTTGAAGAGTTCTGGTTCCGCCTGTTTGGCATTTCGCTGTTCAAGCGACTCACAAAATCAACGGCGCTGGCGATCATTATTCCAGCGTTCATCTGGGGATTCCTGCATTCAAGCTATCCTCAACAGCCGGGTTTTGCGCGCGGTCTTGAGGTTGGGATTGTCGGGATAATCGCCGGTGTAGTGATGTTACGCTTCGGTATCTGGGCGACACTCGTCTATCACTATTTATTTGATGCTGTGATGATCGGGTTATTCCTGTTCCGGTCGCATGACGTTTATTTCTGGGCGTCGGGATTGATCGTCTGCGGCTTCCTGCTTGCTCCGGCGGTATTCGCGGGGATCATTTATCTGAGGAAACGGAAATTTGAGGAGGTCGAGGATCTCCTCAATCGAAATGTCCTTCAACCGAAAGAGGATCGATTAGCACATTATCAAACACCAGCGCCGGAACATGAAGCTGCCGCGCTACAGCCTCAAGCACCGTTCCAAGGTAAGATGGCGTTGGTTATTGGAGTGATAGGAATCGCTTTAACTTTCATACCGGGACCGCGTGAATTCGGCGACAACTTCACACTGGCAATATCTCGTGAAGAGGCGATCGAGAATGCCAAACAAGATGTACAGTCAATCTATGGCGTTCAACCCGATAATTATCAAATTGGTGTGATGGAGATCGATACAGATTCAAGTTTCGTAACAGGTGGTGCAAGCGAATATGTGATGTCGTACTTGAAGCGTTATGGTACACTCGATGACGCCGAGCGAATTGTCAACAGCTCTGATGGACCGTACAAGTTCGCCTGGGGTATCCGTTTCCAGAGAGAATATGATCCTACCGAATTCAACTCCGTTGTACCGATGGAAGGCAGGAAAATTACAACTTACCTACAAATTGCTGACTCGCTAGCCGGAGCTGACCTCAGCGCGGATTCGGCGCGAGGGCTCGCAACAGCGGCGTTTGAGAAGGGCGAACCTGAGGCTGCGAAGTTCCATCTGATCGAAGAGAAGCCGATCAAGCGCCCCAACCGGCGAGATTGGCTCTTCACTTGGGAGACGGTTGAACCGATCTTGAAAGAAGCACATTATCGACGAAACGTAACAATCAAAGGAGATATTGTCACGCTCGGTAACCGGTGGGTGAAAGTGCCGGAGGAGTGGGAGCGGAGTGAAAATGAGCTGAATCTCGAAACCACTCTGATCAATGTCATCGTCATAATCTCGCTGATCGTCATGAGTGGATGGATACTAGTGAAGTTCGGGAAAGTCATAAAAAAGGGCGAAGTGATTTGGAGGGACGGTTTCCTGCCTGCAGTTCTGGTATTCATTGCGAGTCTGGTTGCGATGTGGAACAACAGCCCGACCTTCTGGGCTGATTATGAAAGCAGTAAACCGATTTCCAATTATTTCATCGAACATGTTTTAACAAATGTGATATCTTCGATTGCTACAACAGGATTTGTGTTTGTGCTGGTAGTACTGGCTCAAGCGCTTGCATCTGGCGTAACTGGAAGACGAGTCAGCATCTTCAAAGGAAATGGATTGCCCAGTTCACTCCGGGAAGATACGTACGCGGCGTTGGGGGTCGCTGGCGTGATACTCGGATTGCAGTGGCTCTTCACAGGGCTGACCGGGTGGTTTGATCTTCCATTGCATAGTTGGGAAGTAAAACTCCCCGAATCGTTTGCAAGGCAATTTCCGTTTGTCGATGGACTGACAGGGGGGATTCAGGAAGCGATGCTGAGCGGATCGCTAATCGCTATAGTGTTCCTGTTGGTGAACAGGTGGGCGAACCAATGGTGGAAGATTACGCTGATCCTCTTTGTCTGCGGTTTGGCTGGTTTGATACATGAGCAAGGCAATCCGACGATCGGCGAGTTGGTGTGGCGTTTTTTACGAACATTTGTCTTGGCAGCCGCGATCTACTACACATTCAAAGCGTGGATTGGTGGGAGGTTGCGTGCCGCAGCCATCGCCATGTTATTGGACGGGATATTGAGTGTAGCTGGCGAGTTGATATCGATAAGGGGATCGCACTATGCCTGGCAAGGATGGGCTCTAGCGACCATTGCAGTAGTCGTGCCGCTTTGGTTCATCGTAAAGGGTAGTGCAAGGCCGCCTAACGATGGACCAGTCCAAATTTGAGTCCTGACTGCGTTGTCCGATGTTTCGTAGAACACCTAACATTGTGTAAGAGTAGCATTCAGTATGTTTTCCCTTCTTAGTCCGGAAGAAATCAACGCTGTTTATCCAATTTCTTATCGGCTCCGTTGATGTCACTTTGGACAATTATCAGGTTATACAATTAGTTAAAAAGGGAATGAGTCTTTCTAATGACTACTACCTCCAATTGCCAGCTTTCAGTACAGCCGCAGCCAAGCTCAGCCCTTCGTCCCGAAACCAAAGAGCGGGATCAAATCGCTGAGAAATACAAATGGAACCCAAACCACATCTACCCTAATTGGGTGGCATGGGAAAAAGATCTCGAGACCACGCCGAAACTGGTACAGAAAATCTGTGCATTTAAAGGTCGGATAACCGAAGGGGGGGATATTCTAGCCGAGGTGCTTGAGCTTCTAGATACGCTCGAGATGACATTCTCCAAGCTTGGATGCTACGCTCACCTTTACTTCGATTCTGACCAGCGCGACAATCTAGTCAATGAATATCTCCAAAAAAGAGCCATTGCAGGTGCCAAGATTGGCTCCGAACTTACCTGGATTGCACCAGAACTGCTGACAATCAAGCAGGAAACCATCGAGCAATGGTTAGCTGAGAATCCAAGGCTTGAACCTCATCGATTCGGCTTATTAGAGACCTACCGGCTTCAGAAGCACGTCCTCGATGAAGCTAGCGAGAAATTGCTTTCCTATACTTACCAGATTATACAGCTTCCTGCCAATGCATATGAGATGCTCGCAACCGCCGATGCGCAATGGCCGGAGGTAACTCTTTCAACCGGTCTGAAGCGGATCACCGAACCTACTTACTCAGAGATTCTTAATACCAACTGCAACCAGGAAGACCGTCGCAAGGCTTTTAACGCTGTGATGAGCGTATATAAAGCCTCTATTAACACTTATGCTTCGCTTTACAATGGCGTCTGCCAGGGCGATTGGTGCTATGCGCAATCACGCCAGTTCGAGAGTTCGCTTCACCAGGCGCTTGAAGGTGACAATATCCCAATCGGACTTTACTCGAACCTCATTGAGGCTACACAGAGCGGGATGGAATCTGTCAGGCGTTATCATAGACTTCGTAAAAGAGCTTTGAAGCTCGAATCGTACGATCTCTATGACAGCGCCATTCCGCTGGTGGCGCATTTCAAACGTTATCCCTTCGATAGTGTAGAGCAGTTGGTCTCTGAGGCGGTAGCGCCACTCGGAACGGATTATGTCAATCGCCTTAAGAAAGCGTTCGGAAGCGGTTGGATTGATGTTTATGAGAATGAAGGCAAAAGAACTGGCGCTTACTCCATGGGCGTTTATGGTGTTCACCCTTACATGCTACTCAATTACACCGATACACTCGAAGAACTTTTCACAGTAGCGCACGAGATGGGGCATACTCTACATTCTTTGTACTCGCACGAATCACAGCCCTATGCGACTGCTCGCTACACAATCTTTGTCGCTGAAGTAGCGTCGACCATGAACGAGGCGCTCCTGCTTGAGTACCTCGTTAACCAGACTGAAGATCCCGAGGAGCGCATCGTGCTACTGGAATGGGCGATTGACCAAACGCTCGGAACGTATTTCGCACAAGTCCGATTTGCTGAATTTGAATTGAAAACTCACAATATCGTTGAGTCTGGCAAGCCGATTACTGCCAGTACTCTTGATGAAATCACTTATCAGCAGTTAAAGGCTACATACGGGGATTGCGCTACACTCGATCCTCTGTATGCACATGTCTGGGCGCGGATCCCGCACTTCTTCCGGACGCCTTTCTATGTTTATCAGTACGCAACCAGTTTCGCCGCTTCTGCCAAACTACTTCAGGACATCCTGCCAAAACCCGATGAGAGCAGGATGCAGCGGAAAGCACGTGCTGAAACTGTCGACCGATTCCTTAATCTGCTTCGCTCAGGAGGCAGCGATCATCCAATAGATCTACTGAAGTGCGCAGGGGTAGATTTGACCGCTCCTGAAACGATTCAATCTGTGCTAGACCTATTCGACCGGCGTGTAACCCAGCTTGAAGAAGCGCTTATAGCAAACGGCAGATTATAATCTAATTGCCTTTCCGGACCTATCAGTTGTTCTGCGCATGCGGTACCTTTACCGCTATTTCACCGATTGTGAACAACGTTATACTGACGAAAAACGGTTTCGGCCACTTCGCTTCGCTGTGCAACGACTTATCGAATATGGAAGCATGGAGAGAAGGTCGCGGTTACTCGCGTTGAGTTTGGCATGCCGGAAGCATCACAGGTTTCGGTCCGTGTGTTCGACGTAGTTGGACGTGAAGTAGCGACCCTCATTTCGGGCAATCTCGAGGCTGGCAATCATGTTGCCGTCTGGAGCGCCGAAGGCTTGAATACGGGTGTCTATTTGGTGAAGATGGAAACCCCGACATTCAGCGCTACTCGCAAGGTGATGCTTGTGAAGTAAGTGTCTGAGAAGGATTGTGTTTATAACATCTGTAGTTACAATCTGCAACATGCGATAAGATCATACTATGACGGCATTGGATTAAGGTTCAATGCCGTCTTTATTTCTTTGGATTTGTTAAAGACTGTTCCATTAAAACAGGCCAATAAGTTCAGAGCTGCTTTGTTCTTAATTGTCCATCTTTAAAAGCATCAATTTCGTTATTAGCTTGTTGGCGCGGCAACGTAATTCTTGCCCTGCTCCGCGCAAAAAAAAGCTGGGATAAATACTTACAAGGAGGAAATGATGCCGACAACGAGTGAAAAGTGTACACAGTCGGGGATCTACCAAAGCACCTGTAAGGATAGTATCCAAATTGCTTTAAGCAAAGGCGATACTTTCCCACCTTGCAGAAACTGCGGATCGGTTACTTGGATACTTATTCGAGCAACTGTTAACTAATTTTCCGAAATCAGCCGCCACGCCGCTTTTCCTTGCCTCGTGGCGGCTGATAGCTTAAATGGAGTTACCCAAAGAAGCCTATTTATCTGATCCATCCGTGTTTTCGTTGCTCTGATTCCGTGGAACTCATCCTGGTAATCGCAAGGTAATGAGCCCAGATAGCCGATAGAGGATTTCGGAATACTCATGAACCAGAAGCATAGGAACACCCGCTTCCATCTGCTCAATACCTATTCCTGTTCATTCGAAAGAACGATATAGTCTGGTCGAGATTTAAGGCTCTCCTCGGCCATTGCGTACATACTGGCGTATCGAGCGGGGGTTGATAGTTGATTGAACCGGGTCGCCAAGTCAGCAGAGATTTGTCCGAGAAAATAGTCATTATGGTCTTTCTCGAACCCAATAGACTGTGAAATGGCCCGTATGCCTATCCAGAAGACTGTAGCAGCTGTCGGATCTGCCGTATACACTGAGGCCAGTGTGGATGTGATTAACTCGCGTCGCTGGGATGATGCCGATTCGTTAAGAGCATTGTAACATTCGAGTCGGGTTGATCTCATGAGAAAACGCACCCGTTCTCTACATCTGTTCGCCTTGGGAATGTCCGGTACCATGAAAGAAATGAGGTCGTAGATGCGCATCATGAGACCTCGCATCAGATGGTAAACAAGCCTCCGCTCAATACGCGCCGATTCGGTATCCGACTTGGCTGACCATTTAATGGTGGACAAGCGAGACGCTCGCGTTCCGCGAGTATCGGATAACAATCGTGGCCGGTGTTTGACCTTGACCTGATCGACGCCGGTTTCGGCGACTGCCATGTCAAGAAGAGTCTTCACATCCTCAGCCAGCATCGTGCTGAAAAGTTTCCAAGTCACGATGTAGCGGGAGAAATCGTCCAGCACGGTCGCAAGGTAATACCAACCCCAGCCGACGATCTTGAAGTATGTGAAGTCGGTCTGCCACATTTCATTAACCCGTTTGGTCGGGTTCTGAAACTTATCTGATGCCGAGATTACAACATAGTTCGGACTGGCGATCAGATCGAACGACTTCAGGATACGATAGACGCTCGACTCGGAAATGAAGTATTTCTCGCTGTCGGTGATATGCCAGGCGAGTTCCCTTGGCGTCAGTTCGGGACGTTCCAGCGCTATCTGTCTGACCCGATCACGTTCTGAGTCCGGAATGCGACTCCAAATACGTTTGGGGCGAGGCTTTACGTCAGCCAAACCATCGTAACCGTTGTCCAGAAACTTGTTGTACCAGTTGTAGCTGGTACAACAAGTTAATGTGCTGCGCGGGATGTCAAGCTCCGCCAAGGTCAGCCTGACAGATAGCTTGGACTCTTCGACCAGACGGATGATTTCAACCTTCTCAGACTGGTTGTAGCGTATCAATCGTCCAAGTCGCTGTCCAGTCCACGCAGACTTTTTTTTAGAACCTGGTTCTTGAGCTACAGCTCAGCGACCAGTTCCTTGAGATGACCATTTTCACGACGGAGATCATTGACGTCGCTGGAGTTGGCTTCACGGACGATATCGCCCTGTAAACGCCTTTTCCCTGCTTCGAGGAAATCTTTGGACCAGTGATAGTAGAGGTTTGGGGAAATGCTTTCGCGGCGGCAGATCTCTGCGATGGCGGTTTCGCCACGAAGACCTTCGAGGATGATGCGGATCTTGTCTTCGGCTGAGTACTTCTTGCGAGTGACGCGCTTGATGTCGCGGACAACGGCTTCAGGCTTCGAGATAGTCTGTGGTTTCGACTTGCTTCCGGGCTTCATGGAGCCTCCTGGGACTGGGTGTTTGGAATAAGGTAAAATCGTCGCCGATCCTACCAAAACCATCCCTTAGCTTTTTGCCCAAAACTGTCCAAGAGGTTCTGACGTTAAACACAAGACTTTGGACTTTTATAAGAAAGTTCAAATCTACCGGATTTGACTCAAAAGAGACGCGAAAAGAGACGCTGTAAAGGCGACAATCTCCTAATTTGCGCGAGATCAGTCGAACGACCATTGGTTAGCTTCCGTCCGATAGGTTCTATCTTGACGAGGATCCGATGCCAATGATAGAATTCAATCTATTTGGCACCAGATTTTCAACTTGACAATTTCTTTCGAGCACGCTGACTATCTCTTGGTTTGTTTGGTGATCTCTGTTTCCGGCACATTCGTTTGTGTCGGAACTGTAGCTGTGGGCGTTTGCAGCCTGGCTGTTTAAGGCGACGATCAGTCCATGAAAGGGGTGGACTGTACTCCGGACGGAGCCTCATCCAGTCTGTAGTATGGGATCGTTAAGGATGATGAGCTTTATAACTTCTTACTTTTACGATTCAATCGTGCATCAGTTTGAAACATCAGGCCGATGAACTGAAAGGATTGGATGTAGCGGTCGAATCATAGACGCTGGTTTAAACCAGTCTTGTGGTGCTGACCAATCCGTTCAATTCCTACGCCACTGTTTCATCTTGCTGCCCTATCTTTTGCATGTGCCCATGAGTATTTTCGACGTGAGTGATTGCCAGCCCTCGAGGTCCATTGACGGCGAATTTAAGTCGGGCAACTATGGGCAAAATGCGATGGAAAAGGCGTGTATAACCGATCCCGAAGAGCTGCGTCGTGAACTGACGGCGCTTTATTTACCCGTAGTTTGAACGGAAAATTGATGAGTTTTCGCGCTCCCGGTCGTGCAATATTTGCATTTGGCATCGCATTCTTAGTAACCGCATCAGCGCTGGCGGTGATGAGCGGCTCGGTAAAGCTCCCGGCGGAGCAGCCCGCTGACGCTTTGAATCTGCTTGGGAGACCGGCTTTTACCGGATCGCCGCTTGAACTTCCTCTCGGATGGCAAGTAGCAGTTTATGAGAAGAGCGGAGCGTGGGCGATAGCTCTCGGCGCTCCTTGGGATGTTAGAGTCAAGGGGAGCGAAGACGCCGATTATGCGAACGCAGCGCTGGAACTGGCGAAAAAGTTCTCCGATCCGTTGGCGATGGCGGGAGCGACTTTCAGCGTCGAAACGATCAACCATCCCAAAGAGATGACAGTCGTCGCGGTGCGTCCTTACTACAGCGATGTGATGGTTTACAGTTCTCTTGCAGTCTTCACGTTCAATCGGGATAAGAAACTGATTTCGTTTAAGGGGGAAGGCTTCGGTTCGGAAAAGCAGGGGAGTTTCAAGATCGGGGACAAAGCTGCTGCACGGATAGCTCTGGATGAATTTGCGCCTGAGGTTGGGGCGGAAGTGAGGGGGATTGCTCAATTCTGGTTGCCAGAAGATGGAAGGAACGGCGTCGCGCTTCGGGCGGTCTATGAAGTCAGACTAACTACTAAAGACGCTGGACTCCGACCGGCAATCTTTGTGGACGCCGAAACGGGAGAACTGACCGCCGCCGAGAATCGGGTTGTCTATGAAAATCTGCCCGGCGATACGCGAGGAATGGTTCATCCGAATTACGCCCGCGACGACGAAGTTGAACAGGGCTTCCCGAATGAATGGGTGAGCCTTCGCGGCGGGGCGCAGATCTTCAGCAATAGCGAAGGCAATTTCACCTACAATGTCAATCCGGGCGCTGCGCCATTCCGGCTGAACAGCGAACTACGCGGCCGGTGGGTGGACGTAAACTACGAAGACGGTCCGGATGCGGCTCTGGAAGTGCGAGCAGACCGGATTCAACAGGTATCGTTCAATTGGGAAGGAGAAAACTCCCGCCCCGACGAGCGGATGCTGTTTGTGCACGTCAACGGCATTCATGACTACTTCAAAGGCGTCGATCCGAACTTCGACGGCATGGATTGGGTTCTTCCCGCGACCTGCGGTCACGGCGACAACTACGACAACGCCTTCTGGAACGGCGAAGGCATCTATTTCGGCGAAGGCACCGAGATGGATAACTTTGCGCTCTACACCGACATCATTCAGCACGAATACACTCACGGCGTCACGAGCCAGATCTACTCATGGGATCAACTGCCCTATTCAAGCGAGTCAGGCGCTCTGAACGAAGGTTGGTCGGATTACTTCCCCTGTTCGAAATCGAACGAACCGTATATGGGGGAGGGTGGGTTGGTGCGCATGGGCGGGTTTATCCGGCTCATCGACAACGACCTCGTCTTTCCGAGGGACTGGTTCGGCGAAGTTCACTACGACAGCCGGATGGTCTCGGCGGCGATGTGGCATTCGCGCGAAGTCCTTGGCAAGGAAGTCACAGATCCACTGTTTCACACCGCCAAGTACAAGCTCGGCAATAATTTCCTTTCCTATTTCGTCGATGTGATGGAGACCGATGACGATGACGGGGACGTCAGCAACGGCACACCTCACGACCATGTCCTCTACGAGCAGTTTGGCAGGCATGGCATCGGTCCGGGGCTGCGCCCGAAATTAGTGATCGAACCTCAACTGATCAAGGATGACGACGTCAATGGAGCGTCGGGCGACGAGAACAACCAGTTCGAACCGGGCGAGACAATCCGCTTCGAAGTGACGGTGGAACGGCTCGGCGTGCTGTTCCCGCCGCCTGCCCAAGATGTTCAGGTGAGGTTGACGACCGACAATCCGCACCTTGAGCTGGTTCGGGATGTGACGCGTTACGGCGATCTGCACGCGGGTGAGAGAGTCGCCAATCAGGCGCCGTTCCTGCTTCGCGTGCGCGACGATGCGGCGCTTAGTTTCGCGACGCTCTACCTCACTGCCTCCGCGGTGGGCGAACCGGATCTCGCGCGCGATACAGTTCGCATCGCTATCGGACGGACTCAGGTTCTGGTTGTGCAGGACGGCCGGGATTCCACCGACCGGATGGACTGGTATCGGACCGCGCTCGACAAGGACGGAGTCGTCTATTCTGAATACGACATGTATTCGACCCCCATCGACTTTGCGACGCGGCTGAGGCAGTTCCGCACGCTGATCTGGTTCACCGGAGACGCCAAGCAAGGATTCCTTGAACAGGAGAATCTGACGCTGCTGCGGCAGTTTATGGATCGCGGCGGGAATGTGCTCCTGACGGGGCAGTACATCGGGCGGGAGATCGACGCGGCGTTCCTCGAAGACTATTTCAGCTGCCGGATTGTGCAGGATTCGATCACTCAGTTCATCATGGAAGGCGTCGAGGGCGATCCGGTCGGGCGGGGGATGGACATACTGCTGCTCGGAGCGGGAGGCGCGATGAACCAGCGTCATCCGGCGACGGTCGAAGCGACGAACGGGGTGGAGATCTACCATTATCCGCGTCTGCCGAACCGTCCAGCGGGAGGAGTGCGGTACGTTGTGCCATCGACCGGCGCGAAAACGATCTTCCTCGGGTTTGGCTTGGAAGGGGTGAGCGGGCATGGCGAAACGAACACTCGCTCCGACGTGCTCAACGCCGTGATGCAGTGGTTTGGCGAACCGACCGGCGCGCCGAGGGAGTCTATACCTGTGGTGGGCAAGTTCAGTTTAGACGGGGCATACCCGAATCCGTTCAACTCGACGACCACGATTCGTTACACTCTGCCGGTTGCTGGAGAAGCGTCGCTACGAGTCTTCGACCTGTCGGGACGGGAAGTTGCGACGTTGCTGGAGAAGCGGGCTCAGCATGCTGGCCCCTACGCGGTGACATGGGACGCGGGAGTAATCGGGGCGGGGGTGTACGTGGTAAGGCTCGAAGGGGCGGGTAAGGCGGAGGCGAAGAAGGTGGTGCTGGTGAGATAGTGGACAGAAAGAATTGAGAAAACAAAGCCCTTCTCTTGCGGAAAGAGGAGGGCTTTGATATTTTGGTTACAAGAAGTTCACTTTTATACTGTTTACCAAAAGTCTGTTCAAATATGACAGATTGACTGCACGACTTGCGTTTCCTTCATGAACGACTTTAAGGCTTCGAAAATGCGATCGAACAGGACATTCCACTCCTTCGTGTACCATTGTGTGAAATGGCGTGCTTTCATAACCAGCCAAAGGCGCTCAATTGGGTTCATATCGGGGGAATATGCAGGCAGATACATAGGCTCAAGGTTTTGCCAAGTAAGGGTTTGCGTCTTGTGCCAAGTCGCATTGTCTAATACCAGAATGATCCGTTTACCGCGAGTCTCCTCGGCCAGCTGGTCTAGAAATACTTGAAACACATCGCTGTTAACACGTTCCACAATCAAGGCTGAAAGCGCCCCACTGCGTGGACAGACAGCGCCGATCACACTTTCACGAAGATGCATTCCCGTACTGGGAGTAGTCGGTTTACTTCCCTTCTTGGCCCAGATTCTACGCGGACGTGGATCGCCCAGAAAACCGCTCTCGTCAGCAAACCAGACTTCAAGGTCATCACGTTGTAGTAGAGGTTGCAGATCTTCTTGAAACTGTTTGCGTGCCTCTTGGTCTTGATCGACCGGCCAGGAGCGCGGCGTCTTCAGTCGGTAGTTTTCGTTATGCAACCATCGGGTGAAGGTCGAATAGCCTAACTGAATGGCTTCCTCAGTCTTGATGTAACCGTGCAATTTGACGGCGGTCCAGTGGGTTTGTCCAGCATGTTCCGGATGTTCCAGCAGATCGGTAATCTTGGCTCGTTGGTTTTGGTGGATTGCGGGAGGTCGACCAGATTTTGGCTGGTCAGCTAACGCGTCGATTCCACCTTCGTTCCAGCGGTCAATCCAGTTATAGATTGTGCGGGGAGAAACGTCAAGAAACCGGGCTGTCTGATCGATGTCATTGCCTTGAATTAAAGCGCGTAACGGACCTTGCTACGTGTCGGAAGAGCTGCGGAAGTATCTGGAAGAGAAAGGGATGGGGCATACCCGCGGCGCGGCCTATCATCCACAGACCCAAGGGAAGATCGAACGGTTTCACCGCACCATGAAGAATGTCATCCTGCTGAACCATTACTACCTGCCGCAGGAGTTGGAAGCCGAACTCGCCCGCTTCATCGAGTACTACAACTACCACAGGGTGCACGAGTCATTGGGCAATGTGACACCGGCGGACGTTTACTTCGGGAGACGGAAGAAGATTCTGTCGGAACGAGAGGCTATCAAGCGGAAGACACTGGCAAGCAGGAGAAGGTTGAACCTCGGCGCGCTGGCGTCTGTTTGATTTGCCGGGTTCTGTTTGTAGATTAGAAATGCCGGTCGAAACGGAGACAGGCTCTGCTGGGAAGCAACCCGCCAAGGGATAGGTCGGCAAGCGCTCATCGAAATGATGATCTAGTGTGGAGGAGAAATCCCCCGCATCAGACCCAGTTCAGATCATCGGACGATAGATCCTTGAATACCTCAGAAAATCGACGTCAAACCCGTCATACTGTGTCTTAGCAAAACCAGAAATCTGTCCCAAAAGATCTGACGACGTACAATTAGTTCCAATTCGAGGTTTGTAAGACCGATCAGTGTTGACAACTCACCAAACCGCAGCTTAGAAAACTCCAATATCTGTCCTCAAAGATCTGAAGACGTACAATCGCCGTATATTCATTCACATCAAACTCTCTAATCGGAGGTAGGCTAATCTCTTTGATACCAACCGAAGGCAGCGCTATGCAAATAAGTAGACTCAATGTATTGCTACATTTAGCCCTTCTCGCTCGTCAAGTTCCGGATTATTTGGATTCATCTCATCAACATCATTGTCACCTGAGCAAACTATGAACGAACGATTCCAGTTCATTTTATAATCTTCGGGTTGCGCAACTGTAGTATTGTTCTTCACATTTAAAATAATCCCCCACTCTTCAACTGGCGGTAAGTGATGTGATGTTACGGTTCCATATCGGATATCGCGAAAAGATCGCACAAAGTACTTGATGTCTCGATTACCGACACTCTCTGGTAATGAGTAAAACGCAGCCAGTACTTTTTCAGAAACAAACTCTACGTCGCTATATTGTTGCCTGATCATAGATACTCCTCGATAAACGTTCTCAGTTCTGAAATCTGGCGTCACAAGCCACTCGCCTCTTTTGGTCTGGCTATTTACGCCGGTCAAACTTCCTCTTTGCTTAAAACTATCTCCCGAATCCCGCAGTCCGCTTAAGGTACATGGTTTCCTAAGTGTCAATCTTGATTGAAAGTCACTCGCTTTTGATGCCTTTCCTGTATCACGCGTATCATCAGCTTTATCTGTCCCGCAGAATATCCATGCACAAGGTGAAAGCTTCAGTTGATGATTACCAGAAATGTATATACCCTCCTCCAAAGGCGACAAAAACACGTCGTACACCGATTGGTTTTGAATAGTTGCGTTTATCTCATCGACCACTACGATGATCGGACGCTTATTACTCATTGCTTGCTCGGTGGCAATTTGTAAAAAGCTATCAAAGATATCTGCTTTTGTGGACATTTGAGTTATATTTATATATACTTTATTCATATTAAACATTTCGGCAATCTTGGATACTAGGTAGGTTTTCCCGTCTCCTGGACTTCCATTAATCAGAGCACTCACATTCCTCAACTCCTCGCTCCCAGATTCGTGCAGATTCACAAATTTACGAATCTCGCCCACCAGTTTTCTTATCGCCATCTTCCTTGAATTAACTAAACTTACATAGCCTTCCACCTCCGATGTTGCGTGGAATAATTGGATACATTTCAAATGATTGGATAGCTCCACTATTGCTAACTTAGTGTGAGCCTCTTTGAGTAGTTTAAAATGCTTACTGAAACTCCAGTCACGCTCATTTGTTTTCGTGTGCGTAACTCCATAATCAGGAACCAATGAGGAGTTCGACCAATATCTTGTAATATCAATATTAACGTCTGGAGTATTTAACGCATAATCGTCGTTTTGGATTGGATTCCACTTCTTGTAATTATTCAATTTAGAATATTCATTTGCCATTTCGCTCAATGTTCGACTTAGGGTTCTTCTGAGAATATCAATAATGGCTGCTCGATTATAACCTTCTCGAAAGTCTGAATCGACATAGTACTTGTAAATGAGCTCGCCAGAAAGATAGGAATGATAGATACTTGCCATAGGAATATCTTGATTTGTTAGTTCAGTATTTTCAATTTGATGTGTGAATATCTCTTGTATTCCATAATCGACAGCGCCTAAAACATTTCTGTCTGGTTGAATTATTAGTTTGAGTCGGGGCGAAGAACCACATGGTAAGGTAGCTCCATTTCTTTCATCATATCGGTTACCTAATGCTCTGCGTAGATTATCAACCAAAATAAACGCATCATATGTCGGAAAACCATTTGAATGGGTCCATCTACCGATCGTGGAATCGAGAATCTTGCTTTTTGCTGAAACCTCCGGAATCATAAGAAGTTCAATGTTTATATCTCTTGCTTTTTTTGCGAAGTTTTTATAACGGTCAGTAATCCAATATTTTGACGAGATATACCAACGAGTCTTTTTTGCAGTATCGTGTTCACTAAACTTGGTCGCCAGTTTCACGAGAAAGGCGTCGGAAATCACGCCATGCCCCATGTCCTTAATAATAATTGCGTCAGGATCAGGAGGAATATTCAGGTTATCCAACACATAGTTTATTTCTTTCTCCTCTTTTAACCATACTTCGTTACCACCTTCGTATTCTCCTGAGTGCGATAACCAATCGAAGCGTTGACGTAATACTGTATTTCCAGATAATTTATTGTATATTCTAACGATCCGGGTTGTTCCAATCTTCTGGCGTTTATTCTCCAGCAGATAACGATATATGTTCAATAATCTAACATTCTCACAAACCTTTAATCCTTCGAAAGTTTTTCTTTCAAACGGATTGTAACTAGCCCGTTGACTTGGTTCGAGTAGCCCTTTCAAGTATTCATCATGTGTAGGGTGCCAAAGTCCTAACGCGTAAATGTCAAACGCTTTCTGCGTTCCAACTTTCATATTACCTAGAATTGATGTCATTCGCCCTGCTCCGCACAAATCTTCCACGGCATCACCGGGCTGATGTAAAGCTCTATCATGTAATTTTCCAACCCGGCTCGATGTGACGGAACGGATCGGACCGACCACCCAATCCTCATCGATAGCCCAGTCCCCGACTATGATAATCTTCGGTCTAGCTGTAACTGTCAGCGTAGGTTCTCCGACATTGGTTACAGCGGGAGAACCAGATAATGCGTTTAGTACATCGATTTTAGGAGTCATTATGTTCTCACTTTGATTTGTTCTTCGTTGTTTAGCGTGGGAAATAAAGGATACTGGTCACTGCTGTCCAAAATAAATTCTGACGCGAGTTGCGCTTATCAACCTGCCCCCATTCTTTGGTCGAGTTGTAAAGTGGTACTTCGTGTAGCTTTCCCTTACCCGGCGCGCCGGATAAGGGAAAAATCAGCCGACTCCAACCATCCTCGTTTCCGGCGCTGGAGGTCGGTAGCCCAGCGAGCTGTGCGGCCGTATCTTATTATACTGCTCCAGCCAGGCATCTGTCAACACTTGCGCTTCGTATTCCGTGTCAAATCTCTCCCGGTTCAGAAACTCGTCCCGCATCTTCCCGTTGTAGCTCTCGATATAACCGTTCTCCCAGGGATTCCCCTGTTCAATATACAAAGTCTTCACGCCGACATTCTTCATCCACCTCCGACAGCCTTCGACGTGAACTCAAGACCGTTGTCGCTACGGATATACTCCGGCACCCCGTGCTTGCAGAACAAATCCGTCAACGTATCGATCACGTCATGTGACTTGATCTGACGCTTCACCAATTCCTCAAGACTCTTCCGACCGTACTCGTCAATCACGTTCAAGAACCTTAACGGTTTTCCTGTCCGTGTTCGGTCCATCACAAAATCATAGCTCCAGACATGGTTCTCATGCGTCGGTCGAAGACGGACGTACGATCCATCATTCAACCACAAACGGCCCCGCTTCGGCTGCTTCTTCGGTACCTTCAAACCCTCCCGTCGCCAGATACAAGCCACACGCTTATGGTTCACACACCAACCTTCGATCCGAAGCATCGCCGTGATACGGCGATAACCGTAGCGACCGTAACGGGTAGCTAATTCTATTATCGAACGCGTCAGGGACGCCTCATCGTCCAGATGAAGAGAAACATAACGCATCGTCGATCTCGGTATTGTTAACGCCCGGCAAGTTGATCGCTTCGATATCACAAGCTTCTCGCAGACAAGCTCCACTGCAAGCCGTTGCTTGACCGAGCTTAGAAGTTTCCTCGGGATACCTCTTCCAAAGCCGAATTCTTTAGTGAAAGATCGGCGACCAGCTTCTTCAACCGGCTATTCTCGATCTCGAGTTCCTTCAACCGCTCCGCTTGATCAAGCTTCATCCCTCCGTATTCCTTCCGCCAGCGATAATGGGTCTGATCCGTGACATCCAGCGAACGACAGACCAACGCCATTGTATGGCCCTGACTGATCAATACTTCTGCCTCACGCGACTTCGGGATGATCACTTCCGGACGGAATCTCTTCCTCGGCATTCCGACTCCCTAAATTTACCTGATCCCTTTTACCACTTTCATACTGGATCAGTCCCTGCGGGGTAGGTCATTACATGAGACGCTTCTACTCTTCGATACTCCAATACTTCGACCTTTCTTTTGAAAGTTCACAAACTACCGGATTCGATCCAAAAGAGACATACAAAGAGACACTAGAATGACGAAGCTCTCCTATCTTGCGCCATATCAGTCAAACGACCGTTGGTCAATATCCATCCGATGTTTTCTTCTTTAGAGAGGATCCGGCGCAAAGCTTCCGGCGCATCTGCAGGCATCGGAACTGTAACTGAGGGAGTTCGCAGCCGGGCTGTAAAGGCATCGATCAGTCCAAGCAGAGGGCGGACTATAGTCGCGAGGCCCATTGACGACGAATTGAAGGCGGGTAGCTAAAGGACAGAATGAGATGAAAGCGGCGAAATGCATTGATGCAACGTTAATTAGGCAGAAGTGAGATCTTTCAAGCTCGAAAGAAAGGTCATGCTTTACAAGTAATCCGTCTAACCTGATTTTCGACTCTCCGGTTTTCAAGCCCGCGGAAAACCGGAGAGTCAAGGGGGTTGCTTTACTCAGCGGATGCTCGATCCTGACGTAAAGTGGGAGCGTGAATAGTTCAGCTTTAAGTTGCTAAGCAACTATACTGCCTCAGTTGTTTAACCTCGAAAGAAGCTTAGCGCGCTCCCCCTTGACGTCAGGGAGGGTATGAGTCGACTTGTTTACAGTTCGATCTGACGCGAGAGTGAGTGGCTGAACCAATCAAGAGGACAGCACCATCTTCACTACCGCCTTTTTAAAGTTGACCACGAAGATGAAGCGAGGACCACCGGGTATTTGCCGTCTTCAGAGGTACAGCGCGTTTTCGCTGATTCGCTGATTCCAAAGTCGCACGCGATTTATTGGAAACGGTTTTATCATCGAACATAGAGGTCAATGTCTGTATCTTCGTCGGAGGCGAACCTAGTATTCGAGTTATCTGGTCACAACAAATGGGTGATAATTCAGAAAATCTGTAGTTTCAACATTAGTGAGTAGCGAGTTTCACGCTGGTCATTAAAGCGTTACATGGCGTAGCGAGTCGATAGTATTAGGTTTCTATCTTGTGAAAGTGGAAAAATCCGGTTTTCAGTGACATTTGAAATGCGATACTTGTGATTTATGCGTACGAGATGAATTATTTGTAATAATTAGATTTACAACCTCCATCGCGCGATATGGTACTGCCTCACCTTATCGCGCGATTCTTAGACGGCATTGGACACCGGTTCAGTGCCGTCTTTATTCAATAGATTTGGAGGTGAATCTCGAAACCACTCTGATCATAGTTATCGGACGCCTTTCTTTGCAACCTGTGATCGAATACAACGCCTTCTGGGGACAACCGGAAACTCCGGTTCTCATTTCCGGTGATGCGACCGCTTTCAGCCGTGCGACTTCCGTATTCAGCGACCCGATGTTCGTTAATGCGGATGCGGGCAACTGGAAACTCAAACCGGGTTCGCTTTCTATAGACGCTGGAGATCCGGCGTTACACGATCCGGATGGCAGCAGCAGCGATATCGGAGCCTATGGCGGTCCTCGGGCGAGGCATTAATCAGCCGGTTTGGCGACGCCCAAAAACAAGTTTTGCATCTACTGTGCAGGAGTGACGTGAGAACGGGTTTAATTGTGGAGCGAACGCGCTGTCTCTGGACGCCAATCCTAATGGCGGTGCTGATATTCCTCGATTGGAGAGGAGCATCTGCCTCGACGATGGAACCGACGCCGGAAGGCGGCAAGCGGGTTGGTCCCGAGCGGACTGACGTGGCGCAGCTCAACCGGATGAACCGCGTTTCGAGGCGGTCAAACCTCTGGATGAACTTCACTAACTACGGTTACTTCGGCAACAGCTCGCCCAGCGATCCGAGCGGTATGGAAGATCCGTGCCGTCCCGGTGAATGGGCGCCGCAGTGCGAATATCCCGGCGGCTCGAAGAACCAATACCTCTTTCAGGGGGCGCTCTGGCTCGGCGCATTGATCCGCGCCGAGGGGTATGAGTTTCCGCGTGTATCAGTTGGTTCGGATGGATGGCTCGGTCCAGGTTTCAACGAATTCAATCCCGGTGAAGGCCCGACCAACAGCCAGACCAACGGCATAATCGAGCGTTCGACGCTTCCGCTTGAGTTCGACTGTCTCGGTAATCCAATCGCTGCATTCCGAGATTCCGCTTTCTCTGAACAGGAGTTTGTTTGCGACTATTCAGATACTCTTATCGATAATTTCTGGATCGAGAATGATCCTATCGATGGTCCCCATGTGCCGCTCGGTATAAAAATCACCCAGACTTCTTATGCGTGGACTTATAATTACGCCCAGAGCTTCATTATTATTGACTGGAAGATCGAGAACATCGCTGGCAACTATCTGAAGAATCTCTATGTCGGTCTCTATATCGACGCCGACGTAGGGAGCCAGAGCGAAGATACCTGGCACGAAGACGATGTAACCGGTTTTCAGCAGTACTACAGATATACAACGGCCGAAGGTCAACCTGATTCATCGGTCATCAATACCGCCTGGATTGCTGATAACGATGGTCGCCCCAAGAACATTGCAGCGGGAAATGACTTTACCGCTTCGGCAGTTACCGGCGTCAGAGTCGTGCGAGCTCCCAATCCGAAGTTGAGCACCAGTTACAACTGGTGGATCTCCAATGGCGACGCCGACCTCGACTTCGGTCCTTCCTGGGAAGATGACACCTCACCGGGCGGCTGGACGAGCACTTACGGTACGCCTATGGGCGACGTCAAGAAATACTTCGTGCTGAAGAACCGTGAATTCGATTACGATCAGGTTTATACTAATCAGCCAGACTACATAACCGCCAATCCGCAGGTCATTCGAGACCGGTGGAATCCCGATATCATTCTTGAATCTCACAACTGGAAGATACCGGGCGAGACCGATGATACTCCGACCAACCTCGTAAATGATCTCGCCAACGGGTATGATACCCGATATCTGCTTTCTTGGGGGCCGCTCGGAATCTTCGATCATATCGACGAGGCGGGCAACCGGATTTATCGTCTGAATCCGGGCGAGAAATTCTCGATGAC
>Ga0247841_10002319_pt1 | contig 38603 bp, 40 predicted proteins | sample LaCruzMarch2015__2_FD_192410 | JGI IMG/M metagenome (GOLD analysis project Ga0247841, IMG submission 192410) | Freshwater microbial communities from meromictic Lake La Cruz, Castile-La Mancha, Spain - LaCruzMarch2015_18m | ecosystem: Environmental > Aquatic > Freshwater > Lake | place: Spain... | reverse complement strand
AATGCACTAAGACGCGCACGCGACAGTATAAAGGGTGAATTTCGTGTTCAGACCGATGTTTACGTCGTTAACGCTGCAGGTTCTCATCGCAACAATGGATATCGACTTGTGAAAGCGGATGATCAGGTTGGTACCTATCAGACAGCATCCGGTGAACTTGATCTGGCTGCGAGTCAAGATATTGATTTGGCAGCACTAAGCGAGGAGACGCCCTTTTGAACCGGATACAACCCACTCGGCCAAGGTATAACCTCAATCTGAAGGTTGTTTCTCTGATCGTCTCGGAATTGTCGCGCTATATCAATGACTTAGCCTCGTCAAGATACAACGTTACAACCAGTTATAACTATAAATATATACATATACACACACGCATATACACGCGCTACGCGCGTCGCGGGTGCATGTGTGTAGGTAGTAAGGTTTGAGGATGTATCTGGTTAGAACCATGTATCTCAACGTCAATTTGAATAGTAATATCAATTACTTACGAAGTCGAAGTGAGATATAACCCCTCAAATATGGTTATCGCTCGCAATAAGGATGTATCTCAGGACTCGAGTCCAGTTAAAAACCGAGAAAGCACAATCTCATGATCGCCCAGCACTCGCTATTCCGCCAAGAACTTGTTCAGATGATTCCCCACGTCACAACCGACCTTCGTATGGTCGATCTGACCGCATCGGAGGCCAAGCAGCGAGATATCGTGATCGCAGACCTCACCTATCGTCGCCTCGATGCCCAGTATTTCGTCTGGATCGAGCGCCAGATGGATCGTGCGGACAAGGCCAAGGTTGCTGGTAAGTTGAGCGCTGAGTCCTTCACCGTTCTGCAGGAACGATTCGCGCCGATCAAATCGTGGGTGGCAGAGAATCTCGATCAGCACAGCATCGAAGCAGCTCGGAAGTTGTTCGCCACTGCCGGTTATGAACCACCCAAATCGGCACAACAGAAACCAGTACGGCAAGACAGTGGCGAACCTCACCAACTTGGTCGCCAGCAACCGAACCATCGGGCGTCGGCATCGGTCTACCTTTATCCGCCAGATGGCAATTGGGAATACACTGCGAAGGTCGATCCCGGCGCGGTGAAGCTCATTGACGCAATCCGTGACGAGGCGTTATCCAAGGGTTGGACGATGGCAACCCTTTACCAGAATCGCGGTCACTTCGTTGCCGGCAAATGGTACGGTTTGATTTGCATCCTCGATCCGACTGATGTGATTGTCAGCGTCGATCCAGAATTCATAACGATCCGGACCTTCAAGGGCTCGGCCATACCGCCCGAAGGCGAGATCGTTCAGTTCCCGAATATGCCTTGGGAGGATGGAGAATGACTTGGCGATTGGAAAGCAGGGTGATTTTACCGCAAAAACGCCTCCCCGCGCCCCTTCTGGAAATCGGCTTTAACCCTTATGCGTGGTTGAACTGATGGCGCGAGCCAAGCACGATATGATCTGCAAAGCGAAGTCCAAACGGTCGGGCGAGCGCTGTAAAAATCCTGCGATGAAGGGCTATGCCGTCTGCCGCATGCACGGCGCGAATCCGAAGAACCACGGCGGAGCACCCGATGGCAGTCTGAACGCATTGGTGCATGGCTGCTTTGTGGATCGGTTTCTGAAACCCGGCGAGGAAGAGATTTTCAATCGGTTCATGGATGGGATTCGCAAGGACATTCCCGACATGAACGAGTCGGCCGATTACGCCATCGCGGTGACAGCCGGAATGGTGTTCATCAGACTCCAGCGGGCCATCGAAGGGGACGCCCAGCCGAACAGTGTGGACTTTCTGTCAAAGACCTTAATCCGGCATCTCGAGGCTTTGAAGATCACACGGCACGCGAGGAAGGGAACGGATATCAATCTTCCAAGCCCGGCACAGTGGGCTTTGGAGTTAATCTCTCGGGCGGGTCGGCGGCGGAAAGAACTGGAAGGCAAGATGGAGATACGAAGGCTGCCGGGTGGCTTTGATGATGCCGAGGATGCGGAGACCGAGGAAGGCGATGACCCTGATGCCTAAATCCGACGCGTACAAACGCCACGTGGGCGACGTTCGGCGGCGCGGTCGACGGTTTACTCAAGCCGAAAACGGTCGCGGCGTGGGCGAGATTCCACAAACCCGAAAGCCGCCACTTTGGAAGATGGCGGCCTCCGAGAGCAGGCGAGATGCTTATGCTTCTGCGACTGCCGGGAGTTCCTCGCCGACCTTGAGATCCTCCTGCTCGGCCAGAGAATTCACATCATCGATGATGAGTGCACTCTTCACGTTGGCCTGCACCATCTCGTCCGCGAGCGGTGCATCTGCGTCGCGTAGAATCGTCACGTCGACCATCCAGTAGTCGCCTTCATGATCGGCGGGGTAAGTGACATCGCGGATTGCTTCCATCTGCTGTGGATTGAGTTCGGAGGTCCGGATGATGGCAATTGTTTCGATCTGCATTTTCTCCTCGGTGTTTATGGTTTTTCTACTTCATGTGAAGCAGCAGGAACCTAAATCCGAACCGGCAGCAGATCAAGTGAACGGGATCTGTTCCGGTGAGAACCAGAACAAAGCGAGCCGTCGCCGAACGGTTAAACGCCGTCACCCATACCGTTCTGTTTGTAGATAATGGCGATGGCTTTTCTCAGAATGTCGCGCTCCTCTGTGACTTGCTGGAGCTGCTCTCTTAGGCTCTTGCCCTTGGCGTGCTCAGGATTTCTCGGGCGGCCAAGTCCTGGGAAGGCTTTTTCTGGATTGGCTTTCAACTCGTCCTTCCAACGCCATAGAGTGCATGGACTGATATTTAGCTCGCGGGAGATTTCAGCCGTCGATTTCTCGCCGCTCGTGATCTGATTGACGGCATCGATCTTGAATTGCCTGTCGTATTGTCGCCTGAGAATGGACATATGTGTTGTGCCTCGTATTAACCGAATTTGATTCCCGTTCGATGTGAACGCGATTGGAACATAAATCCGGGGTGCAGGCAAATCAAGCAGGTTATCGAGCGTGGTCTCAGACTAAATGAAAAGTGTCTAATCAGTTGCCGAGCCTTGAGATAAAGCGTGGCGCGATCAGTCGCTTGACGTTACGGAGTTTCAAGGAAACGCGAAAAAGAGGTCGCATAGGTCGGTGGGCAAGCGGTTGGAAGTCTTTACGGGGTCGCGGTCGGCGTGGTGGGAAAGGTCGCATACGCCGCAGTATGCGACGTTTGCTGGGGCGGCTTCAACAATGGTTTCATCGGAGGATCGCTTGGAAAGTCAATTCTCAAAGCTCTCGACCCCTTCCAAGCCCAAAGCCAAAATGGTCATCTCGCGGGGGAGAAGGTTCAAAATCTCCCGACCTACAGACCAGAAGTTGACGGCGCAGAGAGCCTGTAAAAACTCTGCTGACAAGGGTTTGAGGCCTCTCGTAGACAACGGCTCTTTGACCGTCCGCTTCGCCCGACTGCCATCCGGCAAGAGAATATTTACAAGGTCTCGAGGGCGCATTCGAGGGCATCATCGCAGAGGTGGGCGTAAATCTGGCTGGTGACAATGCTCGCATGACCGAGTGCCTGCTGGACGGCGAGGATGTTCGAGGTGCGAGAGTAGAGGGTCGTGGCAAAGGTGTGCCGGAGAGTGTGAGGATGGACTTGCTTGGTGATGCCGGTCTTGGCAACCCACTCGTCAAGGCGGCGCTGGACTTGCCGGGCGGTAATCCGCTCGAGGCGTTGGCTGATGAAGAGGGCAGTGCAGTCAAAGCCCATCTTGCGCCGCTCCTTCAAGTAGTGATGCAAAGCAGCCCGCGCTTTGGTGTTAAGGAATCTGGTGACGATCTGACCGCCTTTGGCTTTGACGGTGATGCGCTTCTCGAGGAGATTAACGTCAGCGATATCAAGATTCACCAGCTCCGACAGTCGGATGCCGGTATGCAGAAACAGGGTTACCATCACAACGTCTCGCGTCGCCTGCCATCCCTTTTGAGCGCGGATCGTCTTCAGCAGGGTTCGGACCTCATCCGAGGTCAAGAAGGTTGGCGGCTTACGATTGCCTCGATGAATGTGGATGCCGATGGCGGGATTGCGATGGATGTAATCCGACGCCAGCAGCCATCCGAAGAAAGCCTTGATGGTCGAGCGGGTGCGATTGATGGATGTGACCGTCTTGGGACGACCATTGGCTTGATGGGTTACCGGGACGGCGAGGAAGAAGCGGTCGAGGTCGGCGGCGGTGATAATGTCGAGCAGCCGTTCACTACCGAGAGAGGCAGAGAGCAATCGCAGATCTCTCTGATGCGCCCCGATGGTGTGTGGGGATCGTCCCGACGCCAATTGATGGGTCAAGAATTGACTAATCGCATCGTCGAGGTTCAATTTGATTCCTCCAGCTCACCATCGTCGACCGGCATCCAAGTCCACTCGGTCTCACTGGTGATGAATAGTTGCACCTCGCGGCCGATGTAGTCTCTAATCGGTTCGACCATCCGGCGGTCGCCGATCAGTCGAATCTCTCCACCGGCCTCATCGTCAAACGAAACGAACACGATGCTGCTGGCGTATTGCAGGCCTCGAACGATGGCCAGGCAGCCTTCGGGCTTTTGATCTGTCATGGGATTTTCCTTTCGTTGGATTGTGCTTGGAAGGATGCGGTCGGGGGGCGTCGAAGTCAAGGCAGGACACCTTTAACTCAAAGCGATGCAGCAGAAACAGACACAGATACAGGACATTGAGCAACTCCCGAAGAAGGATCGGAAGGCCTTGGCCGCGATCTTCGCCGATTCCGCTACGTGGGGTGAACTATTCCTCCGCAATCGGGACGGCAGTCCGAGGAGCTTCTGGGATCACCAGAAAGAAGATCTTCGCTCCCGCTCACGTCACATCATCCATCAGGACGGACGTGACGTCGGGAAATCGGTCTGCATCATCGCCGATCTTCTTCATTACGCCTTCACGACCAAAGGTGGGTCGGGACTGGTTGCAGCACCGCATCAAGGGCATCTCGACACGCTGATTGACGAACTGGAATTTCAACTGGGGGAGAATCCCGATCTGATGTCATCGGTCGCTGAAGGACGGTCGGGCCACCCGGCGATCATCAGGAAACCCTACTTCAAGGTCGGGTTCATTTCGGGGACGGTGATTTACTTCAGGCCAGGTGGGGATTATGGGAAGGCTTTCCGGTCGCTGCACGTGGACCGCGTTTGGGTGGATGAGGCTGCATGGTTACCGGAGCCTGCTTGGCGGGCGGTGCGGCAATGTCTGAACGCAGGCGGATACTTCAGAGTCTATTCCAATCCAAACGGGCTGCGGGATACCACCTATTACCGATTGACGAAGGATAAAGGGCGTTGGACGATCTTCCATTGGCCGTCGTCGGTTAATCCAAAATGGTCGGAAGAGCGCGAACAGGAGTTGAGTGAATTCTATGGCGGGCGAGATACTCCCGGATTCCAGCATGAGGTGTTAGGCGAGCATGGACATCCCTCTTACGGGGCGTTCAACCACGAACAGTTCAAGCTCTGTCAGAAGGAGTACGACGGTTATCGGATGCTGCGGCTGTTAGGTGAGGAACTCTCGGATTGCTCTGGCGAAGAGGAGGTGCGCGACCGGATCGATCTCCTGATGTGTCTCGCGCCCGAAGATGGACGGTTCTGGGTTGGGGCGGATACGGGTTACACCAACGATCCCACCGAACTAACGGTCTGGAAGGAGGACGAGGAGGGCGCATTGAAGTTAGTCTTCCGGCTGCGGGCTGAGCATGTGGCCTATCCGATTCTGTCAGAGATCATCGCCTTGATTGATCGGTATTACGATCCGCGTGGGATCGGCGTCGACAATGGCGGCAACGGCTTGTCGGTCGTTCAGGATCTGGTGACGCTTGACAAGTTCCGTGGGCGGGACTTCGAGACCAAAGTCAGAGGTTTCGATTTCGGCGGATCGACCACAATCGGGTACGACGACGAGGATCACCCGATTCGGAAGCGGACGAAGGAATACATGACCTCGCTGATCAATCGGGCGCTTGCCAAGCGCAAGGCGGTCTTCCCGATAAGCGATATCGATATCGAGAACGAGTTCACGACCCATACCTACACTCTTCAAAATGGCCGGGTGGTCTATTCCAAGGGGAACGATCACATCGTCGATTCTGCGCGCTGTGCCTTCCTCAGGAAAGAAGCACAGCAGTTGGAAAGTCTCGATCCGCATATCGAGGAGGTGATGATCACGCCGATGACCACGAACCCGATGTTTTAGAAGCACGTAAGTTCAGAATTCAAATACAAACAGGAACGACAATGTCGAATAAGATCATTTCCACCCACTTCAGCGACGGCGAAGTCGATTGCCACTGCGGCTGTGGGAAAACCATTGTGCCGGAGCTGCTGATCCGGCTGGAAGCGCTGCGCGAGAAATTGGGACGCCCTGTCCCCGTCAATTCTGGGGCGCGCTGCGAGGCTTATAACCGCCAGGTGAAAGGCGAGCAGAATTCTTGGCACCTGAAGGGGTTGGCCGTAGACGTTGGTTGCGAGGATAGTTCATTCCGTAGTCAAGTTCTCAGGGCGGCCATCGAACTTGGCTATAACGGGATCGGCATCGCCGAGAAATTCGTTCATATCGACCTCCGTCCAGCAACGGAGCGGGTCTGCTTCCTTTACGGCAAGACCGGTGAGTAGCTCACGTCCTGTGACCATTTTTCTCGACCTTGACGGGGTCTGCTTGAGCTTTGTTGAATCGTCGCTAAGACTCTTTGGACGGGACTTTGCGGACATCACTTGGCCGCCAGGTCAGTACAATATCGCCGATGTGCTCGGCATGGATCGTGACCATTTCTGGGAGACGATCAATGCCGCCGGTATTGAATTTTGGCGGGCGCTTGAGCCTTACCCTTGGTTTGAAGAGCTATACGGAGAACTCACTCTACGCGGTAAGGTCTGTTTTGCAACGTCGCCCACTCACAGCCCCAACAGCGCAGCCGGAAAGATGGCGTGGTTGAAAGACCGGTTCGGCAGCGATTTCAAGGAGTTCATTATCACTCGTCGGAAGCATCATCTATCCCGATCCGGGACTCTGCTCCTCGACGACAGCGATAAGCAGGTGCATGAATTTACACGGAAGGGTTCGGGGAGCGCCGTCCTTTTCCCTCAGATCTGGAACTCGTCTTACCCCCTCGCGGATGATGACCGACTCCAATACGTCCTGACACAGGTAGACGCGATAATCGAGGGGATGAGAAATGGCTGATGAGAATGGTCGCCAAGCGGTTCGGGGCGATGACAACGAGCATTCCCTCCCAACCACGTCGGTGATGGTCGATCCGGAGACGATGGGGACTGCTGCTGACATCGCGTCGGGGGTCTTCAGCTCGGAATACGAGATCAAGGGGATTCCGACCGACTGGAAAGAGCGCGCCCGTAAGGCTTGGGAATACTACATCGAGGAACCAATCGTCTCGAACACGATCAACACCTGGCGGACGTTTGCCATCGGCGATCAGGTGAAGATCATCTCCGACGATGATACGGTCAGAGTTGAGGCTCAAGCGTTGTTCCAAGCCTTGGACGTTAATCGCTTCTTGAAGGACATGATCCTCCAGCTCCTCGTCAAGGGTGATTGCGTCGGATACAAACGGTATGGCAGCGGAGGCAAGGCCTCAAAGGGGGAGCATAACGATATCGTGCAAGCCCTCTGCCTGAATCCCACATCGGTCGACTTTGAGGTCGAGAGCGGAGAACTCGTTCGGGCATTACAGAAGCCGGACGCGGACGGCGGAGGATCGGTCGAAGAAACCGAGCTTCCCCTCGCCCAGTTAATCCATCGCAAATGGAACGCCCCGCAGTTCTCGGTTCGTGGCAATTCGATGGTGACCCCGGCTTTCGAGTCAATTGAGTTGCTACGCGATTACCGGCGGGCGCAGCGCGCTATCGCCAAGCGTTGGACGACGCCGTTGCGGTTCATTCTGGTTGGCGGCAAGTATGGCGATAAGGTGATCATGCCGACGCAGAAGATGATCACCGCCATCCGGGATCAGATCAATAAGATGGACATGAAGTCGGGGCTGGTCGTGCCGTTCTACGTCCATGCCGAGACTTATGGCACCGAAGGTCAAGTTCTGAACACGGAAGACAAGGTCAAGGAGGTCAAGGAGGATTTGATCGTCGCTCTCGGCGTTGCCAAATCCCTCGTGACCGGCGATGGTCCCAACTTCGCCACTGCCTCCATCGCCTTCCAGAAGATGGTGATCATGCTGAAGGAGATCAAGCAGGTGGCGCGTGAGATTCTCGACTGGATATTCGAGGACTGGAAGGTAATGAAGGGTTACGGTGACAAGAAGCTGCAGTACATCTTCTCGGACGTCGACTTGACCAACGAGGTCGAAGTCAAGAAGCTCTTGATCGAACTCTACGACCGCAATTTGATTTCCAAGAATACCATCCAGACGAAGATGGACTTAAATCCCGATGTCGAGCGTTCCAACCGGACGAAGGAAGGGACGCTCGTCGATATGTCTTGGGACATCAAGGATATTGTTTCGTTGGTGCAGATGGGTGTGATGTCGGTCGATACGGCGCGGGAGATGTTAGGACTCGACGGCGCGAAGGAGACAGGTCGAGTAAAGGTCGAGGTGAAGTCGGATGCGGAAGGAATGTATGCAACGGCGGACGAGGGTAAAACTTGCGATGGGTGCGCCTTCTTTGACGCGGAGAATAATCGCTGCCAAGTCACAGATGAGGAGCGGCGGTTTGACCAGCCGGTCTGCCGTCAGTTTCTGAAGGCGGAACTGGAGACGGTGCATTGAACCAAGCCGAACGCATACAGGCTGCGGTGCTGAAGAGTTTACAGGCTCGTGACCTTTACGGCGAGCAGAAAGTGAACGCGATGCTGAAAGTGCTTTCCGAAGCCGAGACTCGTGTGAAGGCAGAACTGGTGCGGATCGGCGACGGAACGCTCTTGAAGAAGGGGCTTGAGGTTCGGCGTGAGCAGTTGAAAGGCGTCCAGCAGCGCATCGACGAGATCGTGCGAGACCTGAAAGCAAATCAAACGCTGCTGATGAAGGAGGCTGTGAAGACCTCGTTCCAGAACGGGATTGAGCGCGGGATCGGAGAGTTCGGCCAGATCGGGCTGCCCTATTACGACGTCCTTACCGAAGCAAATCGGGTTAAACTTGCCGGACAGGTGATGAGCCTCGTCGACAGGTCGGCGCTCGATTTCCTCGTCAACTACGATTTGAATCTGCTGGGAAATGTGACCCGCGAGTTGGCCGACAGCATCAAGCAACGGATCGCGGTCGGGATCGTCACCGGAGATTCTATCGCCAAGATCGGCGAGAATATCGGGGGCGTGATTACCGATCCTGAGGACTTCCGTCTGGCAGGCAAGACCATCTTCAAGACTGCGCAGAACCGCATTGAGGTGATCACGCGAACCGAGACGCTGCGAGCTTACGGGCAGGGGCGGCAGAAGTTCTATGGCGCGATTGGTGTGACCCGCGTGGTCTGGGTGACGGCGGGTGATGAGCGGACTTGCACCGTCTGCGGTCCCCTTGATGGGCAGGAGTTCTGGATTGATAAGATGCCGCCATTCCCCCACCCTCAATGTCGTTGTTCGTCTTACGCAGCACGGGCGCGGGTCTGCCGGTCGGGTCTTCCACTTGTGGCTGCCTAATGCAATCATCGCCTCTTTACCCATGGACTCTCGCCGCCGTCGCGGCTGCGGCTCAGCCCGACTTTGATTGCGTCCTCGAACCAGAAGAAATCGCCGCTATGGCTTCGCAGAAGCACGGCGAGGCGGTGAAGGTCGGACAGGCGGCGGCGCAAGGCGAGTTCGAGAAATTGACCGTCAAGCAACTACAGAAGTTAGCGCAGTCGAACGGCATTTCTATCGCCCGAACCAAGTCGGAGTTCATCAAGTTTCTTAAACCGCTTGAGCCGGAAGCTAATCTGGAATCTTTGAAAGGCCCCCAGCTCGACGTTCTGATCAAGAAGCATAAGATCGGGGCGCTACGGTCAAAGGATGAATTGGTCTCGCTCCTCAAAACACTCTTTGAGAAACAGGCGACACAGGATACCGCCGTCCAGCTCGCGGTGGAACAGGCCGCTGCTCTGAAGTCGAAAATCACCGACGGGCTGCAGGGCTTGCAAGGTCTGAAGCCACAAGATTTCTCCACCGCATTGGTCAAGTTCGAGAATCTAAAATCAGACTTAACGGCGGCAAAGTCCCTCCTCCCCGAATCCGAATGGTCGGCCTTCCAATCGCAACTGGATTACGCTCGCGGGTCGTTCACCAGTTCGATAAAGTCACTCGGCGGCAAGGATTTGAAAGAGATCGCCAAAACCGGCAAGCTGAAGCATTACCAGTGGGCGGGCAAGGACGATCTGATCACCCTGATGACCTCTGACAATCAGGCCTCAATCCAGGCGGCGAAGGACAACATCGAGGCCAAATGGTCGGTGTGGGCAGAGAAACATGGCGGGAAACCGGCCAAGCCGACAGCGCCGCAATCGGTAAAACCGGCGACGCCAAAACCGGTTACGGCTCCACCTCCACCGCCACCGATGCCGTTGCCGCCCGCGGTGGTGACTGACGTCGATCAAGGTTGGCAACAGTTTTCCGAGAGCAATCCCTTCAAGTTCCAAGGGAAGGCCGATATCGACGGGGCGCACACCAAGTATTTCTTCACCGATGCCAAGAATGAGAAGTGGCTGTTCAAGCCGGTGGCAGAGGAGTTTCGAGGCTACGGCGATGAGGTTGCCTATAAAATTGGGCGGCTGATCGATCCCGATGCGATTGATGTGAGATTCACTCAGTTGGAGGTTCCGGGACAGGGGCGGAAGGCGGGCTCGATTCAGAAGTGGCGCACTGATCTGATGAAGGACTTCGACTTCAGAGACATCCTGCCAGAGAAGCTCACGCCACATGAATTGGAGCAACTGCAGCGCGAGCATGTGATTGACTGGCTGCTCTCGAACCACGACGCTCACGGCAAGCAGTTCTTGCGACTAAAGGATGGTCGAGTACTGGGCATTGACAAGGGGCAGGTGTTCAAGTTTCTGGGAGACGACAGCTTGTCGCTTGAATATCATCCGAATCAGGGATTCGGATTTGGTGAACCCTACTACAACACGGTTATGCGGGCATGGCGGGACAAGAAGATTGAATTGAATTTGCAATCGACCTATCGAACCATTAGAGAGGTTGAGAAGATTACCGATGACACATATCGGGAAATTCTACGTCCTTACGCCGAGGGTCGCTTTGCCGGCAAGCCACTGAAACTGAAGCAGTTCTACGAGACGGCGTTCGCTCGGAAGAACAATATCCGGCGCGACTTTGAGGGGTTTTACACCGACCTCTTACGCGTGAGAACGGGCGACAAGTCCGCGACATTCACGTTCGACACGGGGGTAAATCCTGTCCCGGGCAATCGTGTCGGCAAATGGGAGAGAATTCCTGAGGGGCGAGAGCACTTAATGGAGGAGGCGCGCCTGGCCGGATGGCAGGGAAAATCGTTACCCATCGACGCAGCGGATATCGAAGACCAGAACATCCTGCTCTACACGGAGGAGGTGAAGAAGAAAAACCGCACAGTGATGCGCATGAAGATCCGCCCCGAATCAGAAAAGAAACTGCTGTCTCTACTCAGCACAGGTCCGAACGACACCATCGGACAAGCGGCGGGAAAGGCTCTCGCAGATGATCTCTTCTACGACGACATTCTCAACGCGGTTAAGACGGTCAATCATCATCTCACTAAGGGGGACTCCAACTTCAGCAGGCAGAAGATAGACAAAGCCCTCAAGCATCGCATGTCTCTCCGTCGCCTAGCCGAGAAGGGTGACGCCGAGTTGAAGGCGATGGCTCAAGCGTACTTGAAAGTGCTGGACGATCTCGACCGCGTGATCTCATTACCCAACAAGGCGAAGATTCCGGTGTTCGAGCGCTACGTGCGAGTTGAGGCTCCTGTCAAGCCTTCTGGCGACCGGCTCGCTGCCGTGAAGCGGACAACCGTGCATGGCGATAAGAAACAGATCGTTGGTGGAAAGATCACCGTCCAAAGCGAGGAAGTGAGCTTCGGGCAGGTTCACTCAACTTTCTCATCCTCGGGACTTGAGTACAAGATCGATCTCGGGGACGGCGTCGAAGGGATCTACCGCCCCTGGATAAAAGAGAACTATTACGCTCATCAGGGACAATTAGAGATTCGGGTGATGAAAGATTGCACGCCGGAAACTGCAAACCAACTTCTCGCTAAGCTGGAGCGGCTCGGCGTCGACGCTACCTTTGCTTCCTCAGAGCAGGCCGAACTGATGTATCTATCAAAGCAGGCTTACATCTTGAAGGAGGATAGTTCCCTCGCATGGAAGAAACTGATGCAGCGACTCGACCATGACAAGGCCAATCCCTCAGAGCGAGTCAATGCGCTGCGCGGTTTTTGGTCGGATAAACTGGGCGTGGCCGATGTGACGAAGATGCCGGGATACGATCCTGAGGGGAAGTACTCGATTATGGCAAGCGGTTGGAAGGATAAGCGCGAGGCGGGGTGGCGCAGCCAGCTTCGCTTTGACATCAGCGATGAACAGATCAATCGTGATTTGAAAGGTTATGGGCTTTACCATCAAGTCACCGGACGAGGCAGCTTGCCGGAAGTGCTCGAATCCGCCCTCACGAATAATGGCGCGATGGTTTCTACGGTAGAGAAGGTGCGGATCGGTGTTCCGGTCGGCGGTATGAGTCCGAACGCCGACATGGAATCGGGCGGAGCATCGTACTTCTTCACCCGAATTCGTAAGTTGCCGTCCACAAGCAGCAGCTCAAGTACAGGATTCTATTTCAAGCCGACTCTCCTGCGGAGGATGGACGCAATCACCTATGACTGCGACAAGTATGGGCGTGTCACCGAAGATCATGTTCGGAAGTTCCGACGTTCGACTCTGGATGACTTCAAGAAGCTCGGATCGGGAAACCACTCCGATGAGACGATCTTCAAGAACAGCGTTACTATCCTCGACAATCTCGATATGGTCGCTGTCCAGAGCGAGACGGAGCGAACCAAAGTGCTGGATATCTTCCGTCGGCATGGCGTCACCCAGTTACCGGACGGTCGGCGCATCGAAACCGTTGTTGTGATGTCAAGATGAACTTGACAGAGAGACTTGAAGAGAATCGCGCGGCTCTGCAAACCCGTCTCGACAGGTTGCTCAAGGATGGGGCTGCATGTCTGGTGAAAGACCAAGAAACGACAGTGACGTCCTTCTATCTCGATGCGTTCGAGATTCTGTTGCCGCAGCCATTCTTTGACCGGCATACCGGAGAGTTGCGAATCGTTACGTGGTGGTGCTGCCTTCGTGAAATTCACTTTGAGGACGGCATGCAGCGGTCGCATTTGATGCACGTCACTGAGTTTGATTGGATCGACGACCGGAATTTGCTCGCCATGACCGACGACTTCATTCACCTTATCAGCTCACTTGACCCGTCCGAGGTAGACCCAGAGGGCGGCGCAATTTGGAGCGAATGGCAGGCATTTCGTCTCAGCAATCCTTGGCTGACAGAGGTAGTTGCTGAGATCCGGTCGGAGTATTTTGAGACGGCGAGAAGGGCTGTCGGATAATGCGAATCCGCCATTTCATAGACTATCGGTTCGACGAAGAGACTGGGGAATTCCAGCCGATCGGCATCTGGATGCACAATCCGGTTGACGGCGACGTGGACATCTATTATCCCGACGAATCGTGTTCAGAATGCGAAGAGGCGATGTGGGTGATCAATCGGCTTGTCGAGGCAGATTTGAAAACACCGTCTGACTTTCTGGAATTCCATCAGCAGCGGGCGGGGTATCTCGGAATGCGGAGCACAATTGTCGAGGGGGAAACCGTGTTGGCTTATGGGGAATATGGAGAACAAGCCTTGCGAGCGGTGATTGAAAGGAAATCCAATGAACACTAGAAAGGATGATCTGATCAACCGGATGCAGATGCTTGTCCTTGCTGGCGAGCACAACATCTATGTCTCTCCGTCCACAATTCATCTATGGGCAAATTCAAAGGGATTTCCGAGGGTTGTTGGAAAGGATGGGCGATTTCTACTCTACTCAAAGCAGGAGTTTATCTCATTTATAAGGCGACGACTGAAGGATATCGAAGAATCTCATTAATCACATGCGTTGGTAAAAGCGTTTCCAATCTGCCAATCAAGCCGTTTTCTGTGTGATTGAATCCGATTTTGGCTTTAAAAGACATGAGTTAGATAGGAACAGAATTGAAGACTTGGCTAATACCTGATGTCTGAAATCAAGGCGCACTTCGATTATAATGGTGAATCAGGCAAACCTGTTCTATCAAAGTCAATCGCATCAAGTAACCCTTCACGATTTAATACGTTCGCACGATTGTTCCGAGCGCTCTGAGCATAATATCCTACTGCCCAAGTCAAAACCCTTCGCGCAATACTTCTCGCAAGCCAAAGATGACTTTGGTTCGGTCGATTTTTAGTAAACTCGCCACCATGGACAACTTTGCTTCTCAAGTTATACAAATCCTTAACATGCTTCTTGATCGCCGTTCGCTCTGCAGGTGTTGCGCCAACAATTAGAGCCGAACGCCTCGCCACTGTTTCAGAGATTTGCTCCTTCCCATCTGGAGTCAAAAGTATCTCGAGTGTTGTTATATGCCAAATCAGTTGCTCCAGACCATTGGTGAAACTGGCTCTCACGAAGTAATCGAGTGCACGCAAAACGAACGCACAATGGTCTTGATGTGCGTGGAGTTGGCGGATATCTGCTTCCATCGTCTTCACGAACCTCACAAACTCCGAGCAATCTTCCACACCGAGATAGTACGGTGTCATAAGGCGGTCGCCGATATACTCACCTTCAGGATCAAAATCGTTCTCAAACCAAGATTGAGATATTGCGAACGCAGGAGTGGGAGGTTCAAGCAGGTAGTTATGGTGTATTCGTGCTTCAACCGTTTCAAATGAGAACCACTCGTGACCGCTAATTTTACCAGAATAGTCAATTGGAGCGATGAGCCAATCTCGCCTGTGAGTGTCTTCCCACCTGAAGCAAATGATGGATCTAATCGGAACTTGGAGTTCGATTGGCAATCTGTCTGCTTGCCAGTCTACTTTACCGGACAAATCTAAACTAGAGAAATCGAACGATTTCCGAGGCTCCCGCGTTCCTTCGAGCCAAATGTAATGAAGTTGAGCTGCATTGTAAGAGTCGCAGGTAACCGCCGGATAGAATGTCTCATTAATTGGTGTATTGATTTGTTGATCAATCTCTTCGGAGGTCAAGCGACGAATTGACCAGTGACCAAAATCCAAATTAGGCTCGGAAAAGCTCATCCAAGGCAAGGGAAGTACGATGCTTGCAGGAAAGTTAATCATCGTCAAGTAGCGTTCAAGCTCGGCGGAGAGGGTTCCTTGGTTATAACCATCGATAATTACCTTGAAGTAGAAACCACATCGCTGAAAGAATGTATTTAAGTTCCAGTCATGAAAATCAAGCTTTACCTTTCGACACTCATTCAAGAGCTCGGTGTATGCTGGGAACTGTTGCCACTTGGTTACGAACGCCCTTAAAGGAAGTTCATGAAACCGACCTGAGTCTTTCATTTTGTTGGCATATGCAATGATCTCGTTTGCATAGTCGGTCAGCCTATCCGAAATGCCCTGATTCATTTTCTCCTCCATTGATTTAGACAATTCAGTCGATCCAGTCAATTCTGGATTCCCCCTTCCCCATCGGTTATTATGGCTTCACACGGGTCCTACCCGGCCATAATCAACTAAAGACCTTGACCACTGAACAACAACGCATAGCATTCCTGCTTGAGATAGAAGCCGAGTGGCATCGGGCGCAAGCTCTCACGTCGGACGATGACACCATCGACTCCGCGCGCGACTTGCCGCCCTATGTCACCAACTACATCGGTTCCAAGCAGAAGCTGGCCGACTGGATATGGGCACAGACTCCCGACGGTGTGACGAGCGTCCTCGATGCCTTCTCAGGCAGCGCGGTGGTCGGCTACATGTATAAGACCAAGGGTCTGAAGGTCTTTGCCAACGACCGGCTGCACTACTGTTTCAATATAGCCCGCGCCATCATCGAGAACAACAATGTTCACCTGAGCACCGACGAGATTGAGGCTCTTCTCAAGCCAAATGCCAAGGCGGGCGACTTCGTTCAGACAACCTTCCGTGGGAAGTTCTTCCAGGCCGGAGTCCACCCGCTGATCGACACCATCCGTGCAAATATCGATGACCTGAAGGGATACAAGAAGGACATCGCTCTCTTCGCGCTCGGCAAGAGTTGTATTTCGGCAGCAGGGAGTTACGGGCATTTCGCTTCCATCTCACGAGGCAATGGCGGCAGGCAGGCCGATACTCCGACCGAGTTCATTGAACGCTTTCGTAAAACAGCAACCCGTATCAGCGAATTGGTCTTTGATAACGGGCAGGAGAACAAGGCCTTCAATAAAGAGGTGACGGAGATCCTGCCGGATATCGATGTGGACTTGGCCTACTTCGATCCGCCTTACGCGACTGAGTTCTCGACCACCAATTACGAGAACTCCTATCACTTCATCGAAGGTCTGATGACCCATTGGAAGGGCTTGGAGATCGATGAGTCGAGCCGGGTGAAAAAGTTCGTCACCGATCACAAGACGGTCACCAAGGGCAATGCCGCCGAGTTCTTCGACGGAGTCTTTGCCAAAGCTGAAGGCATCAAGTACTGGGTGATCTCGTATCGTGACCATGCCTATCCGAATGAACCGGAAATGAAACGGCTGATCGCAGACCATAACCGCTCCTCACGGATGTCGAGCCGGGATCATGATTACACAATGGCGGGACGGAACCGCGATGGCGATGCTTCACATGCCCGCGAACACCTTTTCGTCTGCTCGCCTGAGACTACTGCGGACGCCATTGCCCGCTATGCTCCATTCGCCACCGTCGCCGATCTCCGCCACAAGGTTGTGAAAGATGAAGATGCACGTGTCGCTGCTTTCATGGGCTCGAAGCATGACATGCTGGCTTGGATTTGGGAGCATACACCCGATGGCGTCAAGTCGGTTCTGGATCTATTCAGTGGCGGTGCGAACGTCGGCTATTTCTACAAGCTCAAAGGGTTGCGGGTCGTCTCCAATGACATCTTGGCCTATCCCTATCACATCGCCCGGGCGGTGGTTGAGAACTCGACGGTCACTATCTCGGACGACGAGATCGAAGCGCTTCTCCAGCCGAATCCCAAGGCTGGCGACTTCATCGTCAAGACGTTTTACGGTTACTACTACACCAAGCCGATCCTCGAGTTTCTTGACAGCACTTATGCCAATATCCAGAATCTGGTCGGTTATAAGAAGGACATCGCGTTGTTCGCGCTGGGGCGTGTCTGTCTGATCCGTGCCTGCTATGGGGAGTTCTCACGCTCGAAGAAGTCTCTGACCGCCCCTGTGACCGACGAGCGAGGGCGCTACCCCGACACCCATCTCGGTAATCCGTCTTTTGCGTCCTTCAAAGAGCTGTTTGTGGATTGCATTCATGACGCCAATGACCTCGTCTTCGACAATGGCCAGGAGTGCAAGGTCTTTAATCAAGAAGCTCTCAGTCTGCTGCCGAAGGTCGGAGTCGATCTGGTCTATGCCGATCCACCCTATATCACCCAGTTCGGAGCCAACGACTATGAGGATAAAATCCACTTCGTCGAAGGATTGATGACCTGCTGGGAGGGTAAAGAAATCAGGGACAACGCACGGCGTAATTTCCCTTCGCGCACCAAGTACAACCGCGATGATATGCAACAATTGATTGCGGGATTTATCGATGGAACTGCGCGGATCGGGGCGCGGCTGATCATGAGTTATCGGGACAAGGCTTTCCCGACCGCTGCCGAGCTGAAAGAGCTGATGGGAGAGAAGTATGGGACAGTGGATTTTCGTCGGCGGGCAGTTTCGTATGGTATCGCCCGTTATGCGCCGGAAGGGCCGGGCAGGGACGCGCAAGAGTATCTGCTGATTGCGACCAAACCGAAAGCCTTGAAAGCGGCCGCCGCCGACAAGAGGGAACTCGCCCCCGTCGCTGCTGATCGCTTCTGCCATACCACGGTTACCGCCGACATCAAGTTAGGCAGACTGCAATCCAATGCCGACGGCGACCTCCCGCAGGAAGACAAACGCTTCACATTCATCCTCGTGCATGCGGGGGTTAATCGCAACGGAGACTTCTTCACCATAGAGGAACTCCGTTCCAATTACCGCAGCGCTGTTGGCACCAAGGTCGATCTGAAACACTCGCAGGATCTGACCGATATCGTCGGGGGAGTGGTTGACGCTCGTTTCTTTGAGAATGACGACGGTTACGTCGAGTGCGACGGCGAACTTTACGCATCAGTCAACCCCAACGCACAGCTCGCCTACAAGCTGATGACGAAGGGGATCGTCCGGCAGGTCTCGATGGAATGCGATTACGAAGAGGGTGAGTGCTCGATCTGCGCCCGGCGGTTCAAATCAAAGGCGGAGTACTGCGTTCACTTGAAAAACAATAAGGGGCGAGAGTTTCAGGGGAAGCCGGTTTACGAGATTCTGCACAATATCACCTTCACCGGCATGGGGTTGCTCGACCGCAAGGGCGCGGACGAACGGGCGGTGATCACCAAAGTGGCAAGTCAAGAGAATAAATCATCGGAGGCTGCGATGTCCGAAGAGGATATCAAGAAACTTCAGACGGAAAACGAGCGCCTGAAAGGCGAAGTCGACGATCTGAAGAGACAGGTTGAGACCAAGACCAAAGCTGAGGAAACGGTTGCTGACGAGAAGCGGCGCACCGAGGCGGCGGTCAAGACGAAAAAGGACGAGGAGATTGACCGGCTGAAGCAGGAGAACGAAGCTCTTCAGAAGCAGGTCGATGATCTCACAGGGAAAGCAAAGGCTTATGAAGCCGAGAAGCTCCAGACGGTGCGTCGGGCGCGGGCTTCTGAGCTGGTAATCCTCTGGGAGAAGCGTGGGCGTTCGTTTGCCGGCGACGAAGATCGTAAGAAAGAGATTGAGCGTCTGGCATCACTCGACGACGCGTCGTTCATCGCCGCGAAGTCGATGGTCGACGGGATGCCGGAGATTGCCGCAAAGAAGGAAACTCCCGACCCCAACAAACCGGACGATCCGGCGAAGAAGGAGCCGAAGAAGGTGCTCCGCAGCGACGCCGGGATCGATCCGAATATGGTCGACGACAAGCCAGGCGGGCTGGTTGACCGGCTCGGAAAAGGGCTGCGCGAAGTGCGGGACGCACTGGAGTAGACTTTAGACTTTAGATTTTAGGCTTTGGCGACAATACCTAAACCGATAATCCAGTGCCTACAATTGAATCTCAACAACAAGGATAAAAGATGACGGACGTCTTCTTCAATGCTTCCCACCCGGGGATCGCCTATGGCGACGGGGAGCTGCTCGGACCCGGAACGCCAGGACAGGTTGTGAAGCTGGTCGAGAACGATCTCTTTCATGTGGTCTCTGATGCGGCGGACAAACCAATCGGGCTGCTTGGCAGACTCGACAAACCGAGATACGTCACTCCAGCGGCGACCGACCGCTACAAGGCGACCATCTTCATGCGCGGCGGTATTTACGAGACCGATAACGTGAGCGGCCAGATCGCCGTTGGCGCGGAACTCAGTTTCGACGCGGCGACCGGCCAACTGAAGACGGTCGGTCAAGGCGAAACCGCCATCGCCAAGGCGCTCGCTGTCGGCGGTAATATCGTCAAGTTCAAATTGCTGATCTAAAGACTTTGGGCTCAGGGCTTTAGGTGAAGACCTCAACCTTCAAAGCCTAATGTCCAACGCCTAAAGCCAAAAAGGAATACCATGAAATCGAAAGCAATATCGCAAGAGCGTTTTGAAGCCATCGCCGCCGATCTGCGGGAGGCATACGGGATGGGTCCCGATGGTCTCCGCGCCATCGCCGCGGTGATAGCGCCGCCGATCTACGACGAGATCAAGCAGAAAGAGATCGCGACTCTTCTGCTCGCCGAGCATAAACTACCCAAAGGCGAACCGGCGCGCTATAACAAAGTGCGTGAAGTCAAAGCCTACTGGATCGGCGCGGGTGGCCAGGTGCATCAGTCGAATATGGATGAGTCCGAGATCGAGTTCCCAATCGACCGCGTCGCTTCCAATCCCGCTGTCGATGTCTCTGTGCTCCGTAACGGCGACGTTTATCGCCTGACTGATATGGAGAAGTGGGCGGGATCGGCAATCCGCAAGAAACTGAACGAGCGGACGGTCTCGGTGATTTCAGCTGCCGTGCCGGAGTCGAATGTCGTCGAGGTAGCGGGAAATGCCCTGACCGAGGCGGCGCTGCATCAGGCGATCTCGATCCTCGAAGACAAGGATTTGACCCTGAAGTATATCGTCATGCGCGGCGGTCGCTTCAATGATATTCGGGGCTGGGACCTGGATCCGGTGACCGAGCGCGAGCTGCGCGAAAAAGGGATTGTCAAGTACTATTCCGGCGCGCAGGTGCTGCTAACCGCAGCCTCGAAAGCCTCTGAAGTGCTGCTGATCCCTGACGAAGAGGTGGGCAAGTTTGCGGTTCGGGCACAGATCGCGGTCGAGGCCGACAATCGCCCGAGCGAGTTCAAGGTCGGCTGGGTGGTCTGGATGGAAGTGGCGCACGGCGTTCTTCGTCCCGATCTCCTGGCAAAAGTCAAGATCCTCGGGAGCTGACGTAGATGATCACCATTGAAAACTGTCGGCCAGTACTGTTGCTGCTCCCGTTGTCGAAGGTGACGCTGAAACCGAGGGGACGAGCGTCCTTCCCAGACTCAAGCGCCGAGATCGAACGCGCGGTGAAAGCTGGTTGGGTGAGAATTGTTGTGCCTGATAGTTCTCTTCAGTCAGACGAAAAGACCGGCGATTCTGCACATACAGAAAGCGATACCAGTAAATCACCTGCGACTAAATCGCCGGTTGCTGACGAGACTCCAGCAGGTATTCCGAGCAAGAGTCCTGTCTCTACTCCGATTGATGCCGACTCAATCCGACCAGCAACCCACGATTGGTTTATCGACTACTCCGACGTGGAAGATGGGAATGTGACCATCTCCGACCGTTCGACCGGCAGATCTATCGTTGCTGAGATCGCCGAGAAGAAGGGCGAACAACACTTCACGCTGAAGAATCTCGGCACGGTCAAAGGACAGCAACTCTGGCCGACCGCTCAGGCATTGGAGAAGTTTGATGCAACTGAGTGAACTCGTTCGGACGCTTCGTCTGGAGTATCACGACACCGAGGAAAGCTCGCCGCTATTGGGCGACGAGCAACTGAAGCGGGCGATCACTCAATCACTCGTTGCGGTGAAGAAGGATGTCCAGCAGACCTTCGGCCTCTCGCTTGAAGGTGTGATATCGCCCGATCCGGAGCCGGAAGACCGCGAGCTGATCATCCTCTACGGTCTGGCGGTCGTCTGCCGGATGATGCAGGCGCAGACGGCAAGGGGATTCTCCTTCTCGTCGGGCGATAAACGCATTGATAAAACCAAGCAACCTTCATACTGGGCGGAGCTTGGTCGCGGTTATCTCGATCAGTACCGCCTGGCGGTTCAAGAGCGCAACCCGGAATACGGCCTCGGTGTCCCGTCGGTTACCCCGATGATTTACGGCTCAGATGATGCATCTCTCTGATGCTGAGAAACGAATGATCACCTTTGACACGGCGGATCTGATCCGAATGTCGGGGGAGACGGCGCGGATCATCAGACCGGTCGTGAAGGATGCCGGTAGCTTCGCGGGACCCCACTCTGAGACCGAGAATGTCATCGCCGACGTCCCGATTGAATTTCAGTCCTTGTCGCCTACTGAGCAGAAGCAGATCGGCGCGGACGGGCTCTGCAACCTGCTGCCGGAAACAGATGTTAAGGACGGGGATCTGGTGATATTCGGCGGTGTGAGATTTGTTGTCACCGACGTTCGTCCTGAGAATTGCTTTGGGGCGGTGACCCATTTGACGGTCAGACTGGAACGTGAGTATAAGGCTCTGCCGTGATGAAGATTGAAGTTGACCTGCCAGCAGTTGAGCGGGTCAAGACCTTCTGCCACCGCTATCCGGGTGCGTTGCGAGAGGCTCTTCACGATGGACTGATGGCGATTGCGCTGGAGATTCATCGAACGGCGGTCGAACGGTTGAAAGGCGAAGGCGCGGTCGATTTGGGGCAGCTCTGGAATTCGATCAACATCCATCGCGTCTCGCCCACGGAAATCATCGTCGGTACTAATGTCGAATATGCTGCAGCGGTAGAATTCGGCGCAGCGGGGCACTGGTTGACGATTGACAAGATTCCGGGGTTTCGGGGCTGGCTTAAGCGGCATGGCATCGACACTACTGGAACTATGAAATACTTCTACGTCCAGCCGAAGCCGCGCCCCTACATGGAACCGGCTTATCAGCAGGGAGTTAAGGTCGCCTCGGACGAGATCAGGCAGGCTGTGGAGTTGGCGATATCGCGGGTGGGATTGTGAAACTCCAGCGCGCAATTGCAGCCTATCTGACCGACCGGATTCCGGGCTTGCATGCCTTCAAGGATGATCTGGCGTTTATCGCTGCCGGCAATCCCTATCCATACTTCCTGATCGACTTGATCTCGACGCGCCGGAGGGCGGTTGGGACTGGGCTCTGGGACAGAGTTGTCCTGAGCGATGCCGGTGGGATCGCAACAAAGGCCGTTTCGGTGCACCAAGTGCTGCGTTTCACCGTCCGGGCAGCTAACACACGGGACGCGAACGGGAACGCGGTGGTGGCCGAAACCTGCGACCAAATCGAGGCGCTGCTGATTGAATTGTGTCGGGGAGGTTCGGCGGATATCACAGATCCCGAGTCCGGAGAATCCCTTCACATAGAACGGACGCTCTTTCATGGCAGATATGACGTTTCGCCGATTGAAAAAGGGATGCCTTTTGTCTATCAACAGGCTCTCTCTTTTCTCTTCGTCGAACAGCGACTTCTCCGGCAGAGCGTTCCGGCGAGGTTGAACAAAATCAGAATTTCGTATTCGGGAAGCTAATGACAAAAGTAAAGAAAATAGACGACGCCGTAGCCGATGCGGGAGACAGCGATTCCCCTCTGCGGATCAGCACCATCATCCAGCAGCATCAAGTTGGCGAATTGGGAGCGGCCGCGGTGATGGCTGAGCATGGCTTGAAACCAAGCGACCGGCTCGAACCGCAACGCTTCCTGCAGATGATCGCTGAGTGGAAGAGTCTTCCAGCAAGGAGAAACTGATGCCGACGCGCATAATTAAAGACGTTTACACGGAATATCTCTCAGGCTCGGTCGTGGTGACACCGCCGCCGACCAACATCGAGTTCGTAGCAGGCGCAGCCGAAGGCGGTCGACTCTTAACCCGTTACACCATTTCCGACAAAGAGACAGCGCGGAAGATATTTCGCGGCGGAGAACTGTTGAGAGCGATCTCCGAACGACTCGACGCCGGGAGTTCAATCATATACGCGGTTCGGATCGGCGACGCGCATAATGCGTCCCTCGAATTGAAAGCGGTTGACATTCCGGTAATAAAGATCGAAGCAGTCGAGCCGGGCGTCTGGGCGAATGGCATGGAGATCGACGTCAGCATTGCGGGCGTTGGTCGGCGGATTGAGATCACCGATCCAGTCAGCGAACAGACCTACTCGTTCTCCGGCAACGATAATGATTTGTTGGTCGCCGCAATCAATGCCGGACAATCACTGATTCATGCGACGAAGTTAGCCGCCGGAATTCCTGACGTCTTACTCGACCAACATCTGACGGGCGGAACTGATGGTGCGGCTCTCACTAATGGCGACTATATCGATGCCATCGAGTTCTCGGAGCAGTTCACCGATGTGGCGTGGGTGCATTTTGTCGGGGCTGCGACTCCGGCGCTCTGGACGGCTATCACCACCAGCTGCAAGAGAATGGTCGAGAACGTCCTTGGCGAACGCTTCGCGCTGCTCGATTTGCCGAGGTTTACCGCCGTCGATCCGGCCAGACCGACTCCGCAAGAGATTCAGGATTACGTCGACGATTGCATCGCTCTGAAGGCTGACTACACCGACCGCAATGCGGTCTTCTTCATTGGCGAAGGGTTGTTCAATGACGCGGATGGGAACGCCTATCCTGCCAGAGTGACTTCGGCTTGCAGTGGTTTGATGGCCTCCGTCAATCTGCAGAAGAGTCTGATCGGCGAGTCGCCTGCCGGAATCGTTTCATTGCTTCCGGATTTCAGTCGCGGGCAGCAGGTGCAGCTGATCGGGGCGAACATCAATTATTTGCGCGCCCAGCCCGGCATCGGCAAGATCATCGCTCTATCCGTCAATGCTCCTCCTGCCGGTGAAGCTTACAACCGAATCGAGAAACTTCGCGCGGTTTACTCAGCGGGGAAACAGGCGAGGCTTGCCGCCTTCCCGCATCTCGGACGCCCCAACGATGCAGGCGGTGAGGGCTTGAAACTGTTGGAAGAGGATATCAAGCGCCCGCTCGAACTGATGAAGCAGCGCGGTGAGATTGACAGCTTTGCGCTCGCTGTGGAATCGACTCCCGAAATGCGCAGCCTCGGCGAAGCGTCGGTGAGACTCAGCATCAACTCGATGAAGGCATTCGAGGTGATCCTGACACAAGTATATCTCGATTGAGGAGACCTAAACCATGCCTGACCTAATCGAAGATCTCGGCTTTGCCGACGGCGTATCCGGCAACTCGATCAAGATGTTTCTCGACGGGGTGCCGGTGCTGGCGTTGCAGAACTTCAACTGGAAGATCAAGAAGGACAAGAAACCGCTCTACGGGGCGGGCTTCAAATCGGCGCATGGCGTCACCCGCAGCGCTCACAAAACCTTCGAGATCGACTTTGAGATCAAAGAGATCCTGATCAACTCTGCTATTAATGTTGTTCAGATCGCCAAGAACCTCGCCTTCCTTGCGGCGTTTGAAGACTTCACCGATATCCGTAACGCGGTGATCATCATCATGTATCCCGGCGCGGCCGCGGTCCGCTCGAAGACCTTTACAGGAGTCGAGATCACCAATCAGGAGGGTGGCTTCTCCGACAGTGAAGACGCCGAACCGATCGGCGTCAAATGCAGCGGGTTCGCCACAGCCGCCACCGGAATCTTCTAAACAGAAACAGAACCAATGAACCAGAAAACCACCACCACCGACATGGATCAGATCATCGCCGAGCTGAAAGAGAAGTTCAAGGCCTATCCCCTTTTTCAGATCACCGACAATTTCACCGGTGACGTCTTCATCATTCGCGGCTCGAACTGGGACGAGTTCTCACAGGTCGGCAATGTCAAGCCAGGCAAGGAGAATCGCGTCCCGCTCAACATGGTCAAGGCCTATGTGGTCTATCCTGAGATCGACGCGCAGGATATCGAGTACAACCGCTCCGGAAACTGGCAGCCTGGCAGGATCGTCGCCTTGGCTGAACAGATTCAGGAAGTGCTCGGTTACAACAAGGCTTTCTCAGTAAAAAAGCTGTAGAGGGCGGGAAGCGTGAACTTACCGGTAATTGGTACTTGCAGATGAGAGCGGTGATCTGCAAGACCTTTCCCGCTTATACCTTCGACGCTGTTGACTCTCTGCCTATGGATCGGGTGATCGAGATTTACGCTTCTGCCGAGTGGCTGTCTGATGAGGAGAAGAAGCATATCGACAAGGCGACGCGGAGACGAACATGAGTATGCTCGAGGGTTTCACCCAAGGCATTAATATCCGCCTGACCGGCTCCTCCAATCTATCCAGCACCATGGGAGAGGCGGTGACGCAGATGGATCGTTTCAAGACCTCTGCGCGAGGCCTGCTGAAGTTAGGCGGAGCCTTGATGGGGGTCGGAACCGCTCTGGCAGGATTCGCGCTGTTGACGGTCAAATCGACCAACGCGACCAGCAAGGCTCTGGGCGAGATGGCGGCCATCGGTTTTCAGGATATCGCCTCCCTCGAGCGGGCGGCAAGTGATTTCTCGAACCAGTTTGCCGGTTACACCAAGCCCGAGTTCATTGCCGCCGCTTACGATATCAAGTCGGCAATCTACACGCTTTCAGACGCCGCCATCGGCGAATATACCAAGATCGCTGCGCTCACCGCCAAGGCCACTAAAGCGACCGTCGCGCAGATGACTTCGCTCTTCGGCACCGGCTATGGCATTTACAAGAACTTCTATAAGAATCTCTCCGACTTTGATTTCGCAGGGATGTTTTCAGGGGGAATCTCGCAGGCGGTGATCGCTTTCAAGACGACGGGACCTGAGATCGCCGGAGCGATTTCCAACTTGGGCGCATCTGCGACTTCGGCGCTGCGTCCCTTGGAAGAGCAGTTGACGGTCTTGGGTCTGCTCAGCGCGACGATGACGGGACCCGAGTCGGGAACGATGTATCGTTCGTTCATGAAGTCGGCGGCCCAAGCGGGAGTTCGGTTGGGAATCAGTTTCGTCGATGCGCAGAACAATCTATTACCGATTGCCGACATTCTGGAAAAGATCAAGGGGAAGTATGGTGAGACGGTCGATGCGATGGAGAAGCTGCAATTACAGGAGGCGTTCGGTCGCATCGAATCGTTAGGGGTGGTCGATCTGTTGCTGCCGAAGATCGGGGAGATTCGGGCGAACATGGCCTCGATCAAGCAGGCGATGCAGGGCGGCACTGAGACGACCCTGCAAATGGCAAAGGCAATGAATGAGGACTTAGGGGCGCGGATCGAACTGATGATGCAGCGGATTCATAACAGCGCCGAGACCATCGGCAAGTCGCTATTGCCGATCATTCTTCCGTTGGTGCGACTGATATCCGACGCGGCGATGGCGTTTGGGAAATGGGCAGAAGCCAATCCGACACTGGTGAAGGTCGCAATGGTGATGACGATGATCGGCGGCGCGTTCGCGGTTGTCATCGGCGCACTGGCCTTGGCGGGAGCGGGACTGCAATTCATACTGGCGGGGGTGATATCGCTCGCTGCAACCTTCGGCGTTGGAACTGCTGCGTCACTCACATTCTCAACCGCCTTGGGAGGTCTGGCCGGAATGGTGTGGGGATTGGTCGCGCCGCTCCTGCCGATAATTGCGATTCTGGGCGCTCTCTATCTCGCCTGGCGTACCAACTTCTTGGGATTTCGGGATACGGCGATGGCAGTCTGGGGGGCGCTCCAGCCGGTCTTTGAATCGCTCAAGGTTACCATCGGCGCTGTCGGTGGGTTCGTCATTGACCTGTTTGGCGGATGGATAAAGGCGGCAGCCGATTGGTTCACCGTCTGGAACTCCCGCTTTACCGGTATCAGGTCTCCTCTGTTAGGACTCGCCGGTCTCGTCGCCTATGCAATCGGATTCATGGTCGGGTTGTTCGACCGCGTCGCCGGATGGTTTGGAAAGCATCAGGCGCTCGGATCTGCTCTCGCGTTGGTTTTCGGTGGCGGTGCGCTCGGCGTCCTGAAGTATGTGAAAGCGACAGGCGGATTGGTCAATGGGCTTTCGGTTCTTCCCTATTACCTGCGGGTTGCCGGGGCTGAGATCAAATACCTTGCGCTAAAGATGGCGGCCTTCGATCCGGCCACGCTTCCCCTGAACATCAAATCGGCGTTCGGGACGATGGTCACAGCGGTTAGATCCGGCGTGGTGAATATGGTAGTCGGCCTCAGACAAGGTCTCCAATCCGCGTGGACCTTCTCCGCCGGAATGGGCAAGTCAATCCTCCAATGGTCTGTTCAGTTTGGTCAAGGGATCGCCTTCGCTGTCAAGCAACTTGGGGTTTTGGCGGTCGGGTTTCTCCAAGCGACGGTCAAAACGGCTCTTTTCATCGGACGCCTCATTGCCGCCAAGGTCGTAATGATCGCTCAGTCCATCGCCACCGGCGTCGTCACCGCGGCGCAGTGGGCTTTGAACCTCGCCATGAACGCCAATCCTATCGGGCTGATCATCACCGGAGTCGCGCTTCTTATCGGCGGGATCTATCTGCTCTACAAGCATTGGGACGTTGTCTGGGCTGGAATGAAGAGCGTTGCTGGCGCTGTGTGGGACTGGATGGTTCGGGGTTGGACCCAGTTTGTGGTGTTCTTCCGCGATTTGTTCGGTTGGCTGACTGGAGTTATCGGGAGTGTTGGCGAGAGTCTCTCCGGAGTGTTCGGCGGAGTTTGGAGCAGTATCAAGGCGGCGTTTACTGGAATGCTCGGTTGGATCATCGGGAAGGTCAATGGGCTGCTCTCGGGGCTTTCGGGGCTTACAGGATTGGTCGGTATTGAAATCCCGCTGATTCCGACGCTTGCAACCGGCGGTGAAGTTATGAAGGCAAGTTCGGAGCCTTTTGTCGTGAAGGGCAGCGTTGCCTCAGTTCCAGCTCCAACCATGCTCGCGCCGATTCTGCCGACGCCTGTATTGTCTCCGATGGATTCTTTCAAGACGACTCCTTCCGGCAGCGTCGTCAATACTGCCATCACATCCGACCGCAGCAGCCGTTCGGTTCACATCGACCGCAGCATCCGTGACGTCAGAATTGAGATCAATGCAGCCGGTCAAGACTCTCGTTCGATCAAAGATCAGTTGACCGAGTTTTTCAATGAATTAGCGGCGCAGGGCGATGCGATGGAAGGGGTCGCCTTTGACCGAGGATGAGCAGCCTCAGCAACCTCAGCAGCGACAGGTCTCGAACGAAGAGGCTCTGGAATGTCTGCTTGGCGGCTTGCAACTTCCGGTTCCCCCGCGTCAGATGACGATTAAGCAGGCGCTGAAGATCGATGAGATCGAGATCAAGGGGCGCAGCGGGAAGGTAAAGCAGCCGGTCGGTTATGAAGACGCGCAGATTAGCATCGAGCTTGAAATCTGCGCGCTCGAAGAGGGGGGCAAGATTGTCGAGACGGCGCGCGAGCGCTTCGAGAAGGTGCAGCGATTGTTCCGAGCCTCACGTGAGGCCTTGCCGCAACCGGTCGAGATCGTCTCAACCCTAACCGACGCTTGCGGCATCCGGAAGGTGCTGATCAAGGAGTTGGAAGTTCACGACAACGAACTCGATTACATCGACTGCACGCTGCAGTTGACAGAGTTCGAGTCTGTCGCAAATCAGCTGAAGAATCAGGCCGCCGAATCCGATGCGAAGAAGGACGCGGCGGCCAAGAGTGAAGAGGCCATCGCGGGAGACAAGAAGCTCGCCGAAGCGCTCGGGAGTCCCGAAGAGGATTACCTCAAAGGCCAATACGATCAGGGCAAGGCCGACGCGATGGGTGAAGAATATCCCGACGAAGCGCCCGGCGACGATCCCCCATAATCCTTATGCCTCTTTGAAGTAGCCAGAACCGATCAGTCCGTTGACGAACGACTCGGCGCGCTCTTCGAGGGTCTCTCCTTCGAGGGTAATCTCAACCCCGGCGATCTGAAGGATGAGATCGGTTAAATGGCCGAGATAGGTGTCGATTTCTACTCCGCGCTCGAAGTAGGCTTGGCGACGCATCTCCACGACGATATCGAGGGCGCTGCCGGTAAAAACGGTGTCTTGATTGACGAGTTCGTGCTTGATCATGATAATTCCTCTTTATAGGGGCTTTGTGCCCGATTGATTAACGCTTCGATGTGTTCCTCCGGCAATTCCCAGTCGCGGCAGCCGGAGATGACGATCTGCAGATAGCCGCATCCGGGGGGCGCATACCACCGGCGGTCGGTCATCACATAGACGAGAGCTTCGACAGAGTCTCCCGCAACGGTGGTGATCGTTACCGTCTTACGGATGTAAAGTCTCGGGTATCCCTCAAATCGGTCGAGGGCGTCGAGATGCTTCTGAGTCAGACGATAAAGCGCCCCGTGGACATTCTCACCCACTGCCGGTTCGATATCAGCGACGCCTCGAAATACGACCCGATGATCGGGCAGAACAGCGCGAGCAATTTTAATGTGACCGGGGCAGCGCATCCGCATTCCGCGCAGGTCGAGATTTGCTCCGTATGCGAAGTAGATGATCGGGTTCTTTTTCATGATTCTTCACTCGTGAAGCGCTGAGTAGTGTTCGGCCTGCCGTAGCGCCAAGCGCTGTTGCCGGTCAAGTTCTTGGTCAGGTAGTGGCGGGCGAGTTTGAACTCGTCGCCCTTCATACCGAGGGTAGCGACCAGCCAGACCCGGAAGTTGAACTTCGGATTGTCGGTTGGAATCTTCTTATGACTGGCGGCGCGGGCGTTTAATGCCTTGGCCGAGAGGGCAAGACAGAAGAGCACCCAGCTGGACACCTTCTCTGGGTTAAGGGTACCATTGAAGTAGCGGAACTCTACGGTGCATATATCCCTAAAGCAATTGTTTAGGTTCATCCCGTGGTAGCGATGATTCTCGTATCTTTCGGGACTCGCGTTGTAACTTCCGAACCAGTATTCATTCAGTCGCTGCATGCTCTTCGGCCTTCGCTTGGCGACCTTGTCAATGAAGTCGACCTCCATCGGGCGGGTGTATCTTGCCCGGCGTTCGGGCAGGACGTTTAGGGCGTCGAATATCATGTCTTCGTTCTTGTAGATCATCTTGGCGAGGATGGAAAGCGATTGCGGTGTGTGTGGTCTTGCGTCGACATGGCAGTGCATACTGGTCGATCTATGCGCGAGCCCACCGGCTGCCTTTGCGGCTCGGACAGCGTTCTGCAAGACCGGCATGTCGCTGTACTGAAGGATCGGAGTCACCAACTCCGATCCGGAGACGCCATTAACGATACCAATCGAAGAATCATTCTTCAATTGCCACTGTCGGCCTTGCAGGTCGGCGATGATCGTGGCGTCGAGGCTGCCGCTGTGATTTTGAATGACCCTCCCGCCGATCGCCTCGGCGACGGCTTGGACGAGGGTTGCTCTATCGACTCCGGCGATTTCGATCTCGACGCCGAAGTTCTGGTCGGTGATGGTTGGCATGGGTTGTTTGGTTATCCTATTGAACTGTAACGAGTTAATGTTCGCATCGAAGGTGCGGTGGGGGTCGGTCGAAGTCAAGGCTGGTTCGGATTATCTTATTATGCAGCAACCATTTACATCGGGTTCGCGGTCGCCCTTTCCCTATTTGAATCCGGTCGTCCAGGTGACCGTTGCCGGTCGCGAGATCGGGGCAAACGTCTCCCGGTTCGGCGTCGTCTCGGACCTACGGGAGAAGGCCGACACCTGTGTGGTAATGGTCGCTGACCAGAATCGCAGCCTGGCGGAGAGCATCAAACGCGGCGACCTGCTTGCGATCGGTTGGGGTTATGCTGGCGAGGAGTTGACAGAGATATTCAGGGGTGTGGTGCGAGAGGTCGGGAGCGCCGGGCAGACAGTGATTCGGGGGATTGATTGGAATGTCCTGCTGAACAGCCTGCGGGCGAACGCGACATTTCAGGACGATACGATCTCAGGCATAGTCAAAGCGATCATAGCCGACGCCAGTCTGAAAGTGGAAATCGAGGAGTGCGATGTTACCCCCGAACTCTTCCCCGGGTTTGGAAGGACGATCAGAGAATGCCTTGACGAGTTGAGTCAGTTGGCGGGGCGCGAGAAGGGCGAAGAGTATTTCGATTACATCCGGGACGGAGTCTTCCATTGGGGGCAAAAGAAGAAGGATGCGGCGGCCGTCAGATCATTCCAAACCGGCGTCGACATCATCCGGACAGAGCCGAGCGGCGGCGGGTTATTGTTCCTTGAGACCATGGTGACCGGCATCCAGCATAGCCAAGTGATCGAGGTCGACGGCGAACGGCGCTATGTCCTTCGCTCTGAATACCTGTGGGACTCCGGAGGCAGAACGCGGATTTGGAGCGAGCTTGCTGGATAGATTAAAACGGATATTTGAACTTGCTCGCCCTGACCTCTCCTCCTATATGCGGTTTCCGGTCGAGGGGGTGGTGACGGCGGTCGATGCAGCGAAGTACACCTGTGACGTTCAACCAAGCGATCCGAAGATGACGCTGCTGCCCAGTTGTCGCATTCTGACGATCTGGGCAACAAAGACAACTCGAATTGTGGCACTTCCATCGGTCGGCGACAAGGTGATGGTCGGTTTCGAGAATGGCGACCACACAAGACCTTACATCCAAGGTTTCATTTCCGAGCAGGGATTGTCGGGAGCGTTTCTGATCGAAGCGGAGAAGGCGCGGGTGATGATCGACAGGGGAGGGAAGGTGGTCGTTGAGTCGAAGTCCGATGTGGAAGTCTCCTGTGTCAACTGCGTGGTCAAAGAGAGCGGCAAGATCGACCTCGGGGAGAATGGGGCGGGAGTTGTGACCGGCGGTCCGCAGGGAACGATGCCGGTCTGCTTCGTGACTGGAGCGCCTATCCCCTGCTCGATTTATGTAACGGCTAAACCATGAGTGGGAATCAGCGATGGCTCTAACCGGTGATGTGATCAAGGCTGCGATTGATAATGCCGACAACTCGGCCGATTTCTGTGATCGGCTCGCCAAGGCGATTGTCGAGAATCTGGATGTCAAACTCCCTGCCGGTCTGGTGATCATCAAGGTCACAGGCCAGGCGGCTGGAACTCCCAATCCGGCTCCGATTACTTGCGAGGTGAAGTGACCAAGGACGCTCACTTGGGGGTTGACATCCTCTTCAGTGAAGATGGCGACCTCGTGGTAAATCAGTCGGGCGACCTTGCTCTGGCAACGGGGCGCGCCTGTCTCGTGCAGGATATCCGCGACCGATTTGGGACGTTGCATGGAGACCTTTACGCTCATTCGGATTGGGGAAGCAAGGCCATCCGACTCTTGGGAGCCTCTGATACGCCTCTCAATCGAGCGCTGTCCGTTCGCTATCTACGAGAGGCGCTTGAGTCTGAACCGAGGATTGAGTCCGAGTCTATCACGATCACTCCCTTGACATTCACGTCCGAAGAGAAGCGCTTCGAGATTCGTTTCACGCCAGTGGGAACAGCCGCTCCAGAATTCTTGGTCTGGGGTTTTGGGGTGACCGATGTATCCGCAATTAGGCATGCTCAATGATTCTATCCTTCTCCGACATCCTCGATGATCTGATGCGCGAACTGGTTGCTCGGACGCCCTTCACCAATCTGAACCCGTCGGCTGCGATCCGTGGGTTGCTCGAGGTGATCGCCAAGGTTATCACCGACGTCTACGGGTTGGTTCAATCGGTGATGTCGCAGTCGTTCGTGCAAACGGCGACCGGCGCTTGGCTCGATCTGAAGGTGCGCGAGATGGGGATCGTCCGGCATCCGGCGCAAAAGACGCGGGTGGGATTGACTTTCTCTCGCGCCACCCCCGCCGACCGAAACATCACGATCCCGATCGGGACGATCTGTAAATCGCGGAAGGATGCTTCCGGCGCGGATTATCGGTTCACGACTTTGGCCGAGGCGGTCTTGGAGGAGGGAGAATCTGCGGTCGTCGTTGAGGCCGAAGCGGAGTCGACTGGCGCAGACTGGAATGTGGGCGAAGGCATGATTACCCGCATGGTGACCCGCGTCGCCGGAGTCGACTCTGTCACCAATGGAGTGGGCAGTCTTATCCGCGAGGGGAGCGACCCGGAATCCGACGAGAATCTTCGCACCCGTGCTACCGGAACTTGGGAGACGCTTGGATTGGGCGGAACGCGGGAGGCCTACAGCACGTGGGCGCTATCAGTGCCAGGGGTAAAGGCGGCGTCGGTATTAGATGATTTCCCCTTCGGACCCGGGACGGTTGGGGTGGTGATTCTTGGATCGAATGGAGCCCCGACCCCGACGCTGTTGAACGATGTGCTCTCCTACATAAGGGAAAGGAAACCGCTCACCTCAGATGTCCGAGTGATGGGACCTCGGATCGTCGCCCAAGATATGGCACTCGAGGTGACCCGCTTCGCAGGCGCGGATCAGCAGGCGGTTGACGACGGGGTTAGAGACGCCATCACGACCTTCTCAAATAGTCTGCAGCTCGGCGAAGGATTGATCTTGGCCCGGCTGATCGATCTGCTGATGAGCGTCCAGGGGATCTACAACATCAAGGTCTTGAATCCAATCCGGGACATTTCCATTGGACTTGAGAGCTTCCTCGATATCGGAACGGTCAGCATCGCCCACCGCATCAAGGGGCGAAGTTATCAGGATGCCGGGATCGCTGCAGCGACCGGTGTGATCTCATCGGGTGCTGATATCGCCCAAGTCAACAAAGCTGGATTCACCCTTGGCGAGTAAAGCAGGCACTTATCTTTGGTGGCTTTTACCTGCCGTCCGGAAGCAGAAGCTCCCTTCTGAGTCGAGACTCTTCGGGTTACTCGATGCCGTGGGCGCTGTTCTGGACGAATTGAAGACCGCAATCTTGACCGCACGGCTGCGGCGCTATGCGTTGGTCTGCAGGACGGGTGACCCTTATTACCAGAGCGAAGTTCGTAGCGGCGACCTTGACATGCATGCCCGCGACCGGGGTCTCTGGCGGCTGCCAGGCGAGACTGACAGCGACCTCCTTGAGCGGATTATCACCCTTCCTTATAGGAATAGGTTTCTCGGTACGAAGACCGGAATAAAGTATCTGGTCGAGGAGATCCACCGGCTGCACTGCGACCAGATCGTCGAATACTACGCCGACGAACAGGCATGGATCATTCTCTCGGGCGCAGATCAGGAAGGGGAAGTCGACACCAACCTCACACATGTGTTCACACAGAGCGAAGGGAACCAGTTTGCGGCTTTCAGACAGACAAGGATTTACGGCGCAAGCGACCTTTCGCACACCTTTCATTTCTGGGTTGCCGTCTCCAATCCGATCGGCGTCGTCTATGATCCGGAGGTCGTGATCGAAGCGATCAATGCCGCCAAGCCAGCCCACACCCGAGCGGTTGTGCATTTTACCGATAACCAACAACCAGCAGTCTAAATCTATGCAGCGTCTGAAATACTTCTCCGGAATAAAGCCGACCTTGGAAGACCTCGAGTTCGATCAGGACGGCAAGGAGTCAGCAATCCTCGACCGGCAGCGTGAGATGTTCTCTGACGGGGTGCTGACTGGCCTTCGGGTCGTCGATACGGGCGGGATTTATTCTCTGCTGCCGGGCGTCGCCTATGCTTCGGGAGAGAGAGTCGAAGTTGCTCAAGCTGTCGGCTTGACCATCGCTTCGAGTGAACTGCCTTGTTTTGTGGTCTTGAAGCACAGGACTGAACTCAGCCATCCGGTTCTCCATTTCGTAACCGGCGAGGAGCATTCGATATATCAATCCGATGGATTCTCGGTTGCGATGCGTACAAGCGACGTCTTGGAAGAAGGCGAACTGCTTCTGGCCGAGGTGACGACGACCGGCATTTACGACCGGCGAACCCTCATTCGGCTGGCGGTTGACGAGCGGATTCATGCTCCCAATCAAGACGTCGGCACCACTTCGCCTGAATTCAGAGTCGGCCTTGGCGATCCGGCGCATCCGGAAGGACTCCGAGTCTTGACCGAGAGTCCAGTCCCGCGGCCGCCCTTGAACATCCGGATCACCAGCATCCTTCCCGATGCAGTCGCGCCATTGGCAATTCCGGGACCAGCCTTCTCCCCAAACATCGGTGGGAGTTCCGGCATGGCGCGGGTATCCTTCGCGTGGGATTATGACGACGTCGTCGGTGAGGTAGTCGCGGCCGACGCCTTTCGCATCGATAATCCCAACTACACCTTCGCTCTCGATCAACTGCGGGGCTATTACCTAACCTTCGCCTCAGGTGAGGAATTTCCGATTACCGGCAACGAGGCGACGTCAGAGGGACATACTCTCCTGACCGTCCAAGGTGACATCAGCGGATTGTCGGCAACGCTGCATCCGGCGAGGGTTCATCCAGGCGCGACGGAATACCGCTTCACCGCAATCCCAATTGAGGTTGACGGCGACACCCCGATCATCTCCAACCCGAATCTGCCAGTTCCACCCATCGCAATCCTCCCCTCGGTCGGGACAGAGCGGATCGAGGGGATAGTCACCAACGACGGATCGCTGCAAGGGTTCGGCTGTATGCTGCGGCTGCCTCTGGGGAGATACTTCGCCTTTCAAGTGAAGGCGGTTCGGCGCGGGACGGCGTCGCCGGTCAAAGTCATGGGAGCCGGGTCGTTCAACTATCGCGGACAGTCAGTCAATTACTCCTATCCATTCCTTGTGGCGTTGCCGATGCTGGGCGATGCGACGCTCAACTTGACGCCTCTCCCCAATGCGACCGGCTTCACCGCCGAGGTCAATGGCTGGCAGGAAGCCGAACTGTTAGAGTGTGGTTGGGTGCGCACCGATCAGGCAGAGGTCGCCGCAATCGACTTCGCCAATTCCGACCATCACCCAAGTGTGAGCACGTTGCGAACGATCAAGGTGCAGGCAATTGATGATGTCCTCGATCAGGCCGCCAATCCGACTTACGCTTCGCAGATATTGAGTCTTGGGAGCAGCGTCGATATTCGTCGGAGGCTGGTTCCAATTCGTCGGCGTTATCTGTTCGCGGTCAGGCCGCTGATCGGTGGACAAGTGGTCGGCGTGACTATTAGCGCCAGCATCACTCTTGAGTCCGATCCCTACTTCGGCCAGGCTCAGGTCGTGAATACGATCCAGAGTTTGACCCGTAACATCGACTTGCTCAACAAAACGGTGCAGAACCTCGACGCCATTCGGAGGGCGCAAGTGATCCGGATGGAAGATCAATTGACGACCCTGAACACCGCGGTTCAAGCCGGGCAGGAATACAGCCATTTCAGCATGACCGATATCAATCTGCCCTTCCCCGATCTGCAGGCCGATATCCCACTATTGGGAAGAGACGGCGGAGGCAGCGACCTCCTCTTTGATCTCGACTCCGAGGCGACCGAGCAAACATTCACGCATAACCTCGGCCATCTGCAGTACATGGTTCAAGTGCGCAATGCCGATGGCGTGATCGTCGACGCCGACATTGACCTGAACGAGAACGACGTGGTGATACGCTTAACCCAGCCGATGGCCGGGACGGTCGTGATTATCGATGGACAGTAACGAAACAGATTTGAATAAAGGAGAGCAATGGCAACCCGACGTGTGAACGCCGATCTGGTGGTGATGGGCGAGGTGACCGCTGCCGGCGACAACCTGAATCAGAAGATTGCGCTCTTGGAGAACCTCCTGCCCGATCCTCCATTACCGCTCGCGGCGCTGGAGTTTGAAGCGGGGCAAGTCGCGGGGGGAGTACAGGTTGCGCACTTGGCGCATGATAACGCAGCCGTCTATGACTTCGGAATGGACGCCGGAGACTTGAACGCCCCCAACGTGATCCGCGATTCTGCAGCAAGAATCCTTTCCGTCAACAGCGACCATTTCGATCGGGCTGACGAAGGAGAGATGAAGCTCTTGATCAATGGAACACTGAAGGAGACGCTCGACCTTACACAAGCAAGCGACGTGGGTGGACATCTGCGAACAGCGGGACACGCGCTCGAGCGGATCAGCATTATTGCCCACAACGGCTTTGAGCCTTACAAGCGCGGCAGGATGCGCATCTACCTCGGCATGAATGGTTGCGTCCTGCGTTCCGGTGCGAACCGAATCAGGCTGGAACATCACATCGGCGGGGCGCTGCATGGAGCGGGCGAACTTGACCTTTTCTATGATGCAGGGATTAACGCTCCCACGATATCTGCAAACGCGGTTGATTCTGTGATCTCTGCCTCGGAACCGGCGTCGCCAGTTTACCTATCAGGCGTGCGGCACCTTCCAGCAGGCGCATCAATTCATGTAAAGGCGACCGGTCTCCACTGCTTTGAAATGACCTTTCACCAGCATCCTGTAACCATCCGGGGCGGCCAGGCGGGATTCGCCGATCAGGATATTGACTTCGTAGCAGGCGGCGACGCCGTCCGTTCGGGCTATTCCAATCCACCGGATTCGAGCAACCCGTTCATTGTCGAGAAAGACATCGCCATCGCGCTTGGCTTCTTCTCGCTCGACGCCCGCATCACCGCAGTCGCCCGCGATCCATTCTCGGTCTCTGCCCCTGTGGACATTGCCCGCCAAGGCAATAAGAAGTTACTGGTGAACAGTCTGCTGCAACAGTCGACCGAGCTGATCGAGAAGTTCACCGATGAGGCTTACCGACTTCCCGTGGGAGAATATCTCACCCCTCCGGGCGCGATCAGCGGGCAATGGATTCCCGCAAACGCTTTATCGAACGGCAACGCACAGGCAGCGAGCGGACTGATCTTTCCTTCAGAAAACTATGCGACCGGTTTTACTCCCTCAGTCGGCCAGCCAAACTACGGTTCATTCACTGGCGAGCAACGCTACATACGCGCCTTCCGCGAATCGAACGATCCTCACAATGCTGGGATTCTGAAACTTGTTGGATTGACCCTTGCCGATCTGCTGTCCGGCGGGCATGTGAAGGTCGAACTGAAGCTCCCCAGGCAGACCGGCTGGCTCGATCTTGGACTGCCGTTCGACGCCGGAACGTTTTCAGGCTCGGATGGCGACGGCTGCCGTACGTCGGTTAATGGCGATGAGTTCTCCTGGACTGCCGCGACCAACTCGACCGCGTCTTCCGGCTGGATGGTGATTGTCCGCGTGACTTTGAAGAGTTCTGCAGCTCCGACGCTGTGGGAAATGCGCATGCTCGGCTGGTAGGAGAATAAACCATGTCTATCGGAAACAGCGTTAAGATCGACCGCGCTTGGAAGCTGGCGCAAGACAAGGTTCTCACTTCGGTAACGAAGGAGTATTTCGAGGAGGAGC
>Ga0247841_10002318_pt1 | contig 38609 bp, 35 predicted proteins | sample LaCruzMarch2015__2_FD_192410 | JGI IMG/M metagenome (GOLD analysis project Ga0247841, IMG submission 192410) | Freshwater microbial communities from meromictic Lake La Cruz, Castile-La Mancha, Spain - LaCruzMarch2015_18m | ecosystem: Environmental > Aquatic > Freshwater > Lake | place: Spain... | reverse complement strand
ATGATTGGTACTCCCCTCGCCCCATGTGACAGGCCACGAAACCCCAGCGTACTTATGGTAGCGCCCGCGCCCGGCCTTGGAATGGCGCTCGAGAACAGCGTTGTACTCTGTCTGGTCGTGTGCTGACATTTCCATGTATTGATTGAAATGAGATCGCAGTGGTTGCACAGACTCCATCGGCTTCAAAAGCGAAACAATCTGTCGGATCGACTTGTTCTCGTGCAGCACTTGGAATGAGTTTCGCACCAGTGGAACCACAAACTCACCCCATTTAGCTTGGCTGTTGCGCTGATCGTTGAGGAGCTCCTGCAACTTAAGGTGCATTGTTTGCTGTTCGTTAAAAGCAAGGTACGGACATCCCACATAGACGTGGTTTGATTTATCTGACTTGACAGGGCCTCTAAACAGGTAATACCCGCGTATGTCTGCAACAGTCATTGCAGTCTTTTCAATGTGATTTGGTTCCATTCTGGCATTGTTGGGAGTTTCTCGTACAAACTGGCTGAACTTGGTTTTGGGAGTCGTCTTTTTCAGCTCGTGTGCGATTAAGGTTTCAGCTATGGTTTGTGTACTCTTGACGGTTGCTGCATCAAGTCCCAGCATTCTCAGTATGCCCATACCATCCAGGGAGGCTGCTCTCAAAAATACTAACAGTCCTTCCATTTTGTGGCATACGTCGATCATCAGAGGCAGCTGTGCATAATGATACACGCACAGTGGATACGCTTTGGTTAGAAAGGCTGTGGCATTGTCCGAGTAAGGAAGGGCACTCAAAGTTTTTTGCAGCGTAGATGAATATCGAACCTGTTGGTTTTCATCGTCAGGCGCTATGACTTCGGTGATTGCTTTCATTTCTGCCCACATTTCAGTTTCGTCTTGGAATTGCATGGTGGAAAAAACCCCACCGAATAAATCTGCCGTTTTGTGCACATACTCTTCTTTCAGTAACTTTCCAGTGGCTTGAGCGTCCGTTCCAAACGACACATTGGCTTTGTTCTGCGCCCATGACGTCTTAAACTCTGCAAGTACCTGTTGGAACAATAAACTTGCTTGTGACATTTTTGTTTTCGTGAAATGAGCAGGCTCAGCACAATAGGGCATTACATCAAGTTGTAGTTTTGCGGTTTTCAGAGCAGGCCATTGCACGTCGGGCGTTGCCCCCGTTTTGAAATACGCTTTTGTATTTCTGAACTCCAGTAAATCTATGGTGGTGGGTAAATTTGCGCACATGGATTCAATCTGAGTTTCTAACTTATCGTCGAAGATGGAGAAGACGTCCCTGTTGATCTTAATGCACGCGAGATGCCACATAAGATAGTAATACACCAAGACCACCGCGGCTAAGCAGTTTGTCTCTTTGATCTCCCTGGAGGCCAAATCTTCGCGGTCTGCCAGACCGTGGTCTACTTGCATTTTTTTCGCAAAATCGTCCACCACAATGCTCGGCAGCGCGTGCTTAAACGGCAGCATGAGCTTTTCCATCGTGAGCTGCACGAGCGCCTGGATTCCGCACGTCAGCACGCTTGCGTCGAGCCCCTTGCCGTCGCTGGTTTTCTTGGCCAGGTGCACCTGCAGCATCTCCACCTTCTTGACCGCCGCTTGGAAGTTCTTAATGACCAGCTCGGGGCGCTTCCTGAGGATAACGGGGTCGCTCACGAGCGCGGCGATTTCGTCCATCTGCGCCGTGATCTGCTCGCATACGGACGGCATTTTCCCTGGTGGACGGCGATGCGCCGATTTATATACTGTTAGTCGTCCCACTCGATTGTTCCCGTCGACCCATACCTGAATCCGTAGGCCTCTATGTTGGACGGCGCCTGGAAGTCGAGCCAGTAGGCCATGAGGAAGTTGAGGTTGCGGATGGTGCAGCGGATGCGGGCGTCGGTGGGGATGAGGCCCTTGTTGCGGACGCCGAGCTTGGAGAGCTGCGCCTGGTGCCAGATGCTCATGGAGCGCTCGTACGCGTCGATGTGCTTGGGGAAGGTCTCGGCGTAGAGGAGCTCGACCAGGCGCTTGCTGCGTTTGGCGTCCAGGGTCGTGGCTCCGTCCATGGCGAAGGTCTGCACGACGAGGGGCAACGCCGCCCACATCTTGGCCGGGCTGACGAGCGGGAGGTTGCGGGAGAAGTCGGTGCCGGCGAGGCCGAGCAGCGTGATGAAGAGCTTGGTCTCCCAGTGCGGGCCGAGGTCCCTGCCCCTGGCGGCGCGGTGGAAGCTCTTGCACAGGAAGGCGTGCAGGGCGTTGATGGAGATGAACTCGAGGACGTCGGCCTTGTGGCCCTTGAGGATGGAGATGGGCTGGTCGTACCCCGCGGTCTTGAGCCCCAGCGCGATCGGGATGTAGTCCCCGTCGGTGGCGTCGATGAGCATGGGCAGCTGGAGCTCCTGCATCCAGTGGGTGACCTTGATGTCCGCCTCGCCGATTTCGGTCGTCTCCTCCTCGGTGACCACGGGGTCCTGGGTCCTGTCGCCGTAGTCGTAGCGGGTGACGGTCTGGAAGTCCACGATCAGCGTGCAGTTGGGCGGCGGGTCGATGAGGCGCGGGATGTTGACGCACACGTACTCGACGACGCGGTTCTTGAAGTTGGCGTTCATGATGGCCTCCTTCCACTCGAGCGGCACGTCGTTGGGCAGCATGTCGTGCTCGGTGAAGTCGATGATCTGCACGTTGGCGCGGCGCTTGAGCTGGGTGATGGCCTTGGCCTTGGGCACGAAGCGCTTGTCGTCGAAGGCGAGCACGACGGTCTTGCAGCCGAACTCGAGGAAGTGGCGCATGATGACGGAGGTGAACTGCGAGTAGAGGAAGTGGCTCCAGGTCTGGATGGAATCGCCCTTCATGAGCTTGATCTGTCCGTCGATGAAGCTGGCCTGCGCGGTCTCGGGCAGCGACGTGTGGAAGGCGTCGACGGCGTTTTCGCGCAGGATGCTCATCCACTGCGTGTGAATTGTCATTTGGTTTGGTTTGGTGCGAGTGGCAGTGATGTATATAAGATAGCGCGCGAAGACGGGCCGGGTGCCATGGATCACGTTGAGAAAACAAAGATTTTGGATGAGATCAAGGAAATACGCAATCTGGTCGCGGCGTCCGCGGTTCAGGGCCTACTTGCTCCGCAGGCCGCGGCGACTCCGCAGAAGCGCGTGCTCTTTTTATTTTGAATCAATCGCCAAACATGAGGGAGACGTCGATGCAGGACGGGGTGTAGTCGGGCATGAGCAGGTTGGTGGCGGAGGTCGACGACATGATGTCGCTCATGGAATTAATTTGATGGGCCTGCGCGTCCAGGCGGCGGGTGGCGCTCAGCAGGTTGGTCTCGAGGGTCTCGATACGGGTGTTGGCTTCCTGCAGCAGGTCCTCGAGGCTGTGGATGTAGGCCAACTTTCTGTCTCTAGCAATCTTCGCCGTGATGCGGTTCTTCTCCTTCCGAATCTCCTTCTGCCGCTTCGTCAGCTCCGCTATCTCTTCCGAGCATGAGCTTGTCTCGGCAGAACTCAATGTCGGCGAGGATAATTTCGATGTCGTCCTCGTATTCCAGCCTGTCGGCGTAGGCGTCACCCAGCACGGTGCGAACGATGTGAAGGGGGTCGTCAATATGCCAGGGGAACTCGCAATCACGGAGGCTGACGAATGGGTCGAGGGTTCCAAATGGGTCGCTGTCGGGTGCTCTGAGCTGGATGGCGTACTCAATGGCGTCGATGACATCCGCAGCGTGGAGAAGCAGCGTAGCGGTTCCGAGATTGGGGGGAGGCTGCAACATATATCTCAGTAATGGGAAATGGCGGCTTTTAGAATTAAAAAAACAAAAGTTTCCTGAATCACTTGTTTTTTTTTAAATTCAGGGGCGAGGAGGCGTTGCAGGCGTCAAGGTTTCCCGTCTGCCCGTGTTTAAAAAAAACGATGAATTTATAGGGCTGGCTGGGTGGCGCTCGCGGATTCTGAATTTACTGCCGCATTGTTGCAATGGAGGCGGAAGACATGGAGGATGCGCTCGGTGGTGACGGCATATCTGTTGGTGGCGGGAGCGTGGCGCACGATGAGAACGAGCTGGAGTACGTCGAGGACAACTGCGTGCGCAATCAGTCGTGCTGGCTCCGGTTTCCTGAGTCGTTCATCAAGCCCGCTAAGATGTGCTCGGTGAACAAGTTCGTGCAGTGCGTCGACGAGGGGTTCCTGCATCATAGCATCCACCACATCCCGTCCGGTCCGGAATATGTGCTGGTCGGGCACGACACGCCCTCGATGCCGCCGCACATCCACAACTGGGTCTGGGCGGTGACGCAGATCAACCACATGCGGAATTGGGTCAACTGCGTGGTTCCTGTCACCTCGGCGACCCAAGTGAAGTACACCCGCAAGGGGAAAGACGGGCTGGCTGCGGTGGGGATCAAGCGCCGGCTGACGATCTCGCAGAACTGGCAGCTGAACGAGAACCTGCGGTACGATCCGACGTTCCCTGACATGCCCGCGGAGGAAAGCACGCTGGCGAGTGCGATTTCGGAGCTGCGCGATGGCGATTTCTTTTACGCTGATGTCCAGCCGCTGCAGTTGCTGTGGGGCGTCGTGCCCGTGGAGTACTCGCTGGACGGTGAGAAGGTTCGGCGGATCGTGCACGTCCTCAAGACCATCCCCGCGCCCGGATTCGACCTGATGCGCTGCCTGGCCAACCTCTCGGGCCGAAAGGAGCAGAAGCTCGGCAACGGGATATCGATCAATACCATCATACAAGTGATCTCCGACGTGCTCAACTACGAGGCCAACCGCAATCTGAACGTGAGCGGTTGCTTTGGACGATCGCATCCCCTGCCGCACCCGATGGAAGTGCTGGAAGATGCCAAGTCCCCGATGAACCCGCAGGCGGTGCTGAGCCCGTTCCTGGTGATGCGGAAGATTCTGTTGCACCTCCCGGTCGAACGGCTGACGGATCTTATCGTCGACGGCTTTCCCCACACGGTGGCAATGGTGGATCGGGAGAGCTCGCGGGCGTACTTCAGGAACATGCAGGCGCACTACCGCAACCGGCTGCGGGTGTACCACTCTGCGTTTGGCAAGGCGCTGACCCCCAAGAGCACCAAGGAAGTCACCCTGCCCGAGGTGAACCTTCCGCTCGTGCTCAGCAGCGTCGACGAGGAGTGCATCGACTCCGTGGTCTGCTACATGAACATGACCTTCAACCTTCAGAAGTGGCTGGAAGGCGGCGCCGTGTCCCTGGATCGCGCAGAGATGCTTCGCCTTCCGCAGCTCGCCGTCGCCACGATCACGCCGTACCAGTACGTGGAGTTCGGCACGACCACCAACGGCGACTTCATCCGGGCGCATCTGGGCGATCAGAACCAGATCGTGGACGAGACGATGCTCCACCGCAAGTACTCGCAGGAAAACGGCTCCTGGGGCGACATGCCACACGGCGGGATGTATCGCTCCGCGCGGGAGTCCTTCAAGGTGTCGCTCGGCACGGTGGCGAACCAGAACGCGGACCCGGACTTCCACCTGCGAATGGCGATCTACATGAACTACCTCAAGGCCCAGAGCACCATCCACACGCAGTCCATCCTCGTGGACCTGATGATGTCGGACCGGGTGCTTACCGGAGCGCAGTGCCTGGACCGGCTCGCGCCTCTGATTCAGAAGGGGATGCGCGACGCCTTCGAATCGCCCATGGGCGGCTTTCCCGAGGCGCGGCGGCAGCGGCTGGTCTTCGGGGGCTACCCGGACGCCGACTTCTTCCTTCGGTTCCTTCACGTCATGTGCTACAACAACCGCTACGTCCGCGCCAACGCCGTCAACCTGACCACGCTGCTGTCTCTCGTGATCAGCGACGTGCTGACGCATATGGGCGCGCACCACGAGACGTGGAACTGGATGATGTACACCGTGCAGGTCATGGGCGGCGCCGGGCATCTGCGGGCTCAGACGGACGACCACGGCTCCAAGACGCAGGTGATCTTCACGTCCAAGCCGAATTCCGTTGGCTTCAACGCCGTCATCACCAAGACCTTCAAGTCGCTGGCGGTGCTGGTGAGCGTGCTGCTGACGGACCTCTCGGACGATGCCACCGAGTCCCTTCGGTTCATGAAGCTGGATCGCACCACCCGCTCGGGCGTCGAGGGCGTCAGCTCCGTCATGTTCATCAACGGCGTCAAGGAGAGCGCGCCGAGCCGGAAGACGTTCATGCGGCCGATCATCATGGACGAGGGGTACCGGTCGATGGACGCCTCGGCGCTCAACGGGCTGGTGTGCTCCATTCCTCGCGATTCGGACGGCGGCTCGGGCAACATCCTCAAGGCCGTGGACCCTGGCAAGGCCGGCGGCGCGCACCTCCAGGGCCATCAGCGCCAGCTGCCGGGGTTGAGTCCGTTCCTGATCGCCATGACGTCCAACAACAACCCGCACACGGCTGTGATCGGCGAGTGCATCAAGACGTTCTCGGTCGTCACTGCGATGTTTCCCGCCGGGTGAGTGGGGTTGCCAATATGAGTGTGGCTCTTTTTTGTTTACTGATATTTTCACTCCAGCGCCCAGCCCGGAGGATCGCTGACCAACTTCACCACCGTTCGCAAGCGCAAGCTGACGGACTACCACGCGTGCAACACCAACTCGGCGTCCGGGTTCCCAACGAGCCAGAAGGAGCGCGAGGACATGGCGTGGTCGCTCTGCGTGCTGCCGATGTTCGCAAGACAGCTCGCGCTGCTCAACAAGACGGGGCAGGTCGACTTCGAGATCAACTACGTCTGCCGCACGTACGCCGAGTGGATTCGGAACATCATCGCGCAGTTCTTCCAGTCCTTCTTCGGCGGCACGCTGTTCCTGAGCTACGATCGCGTGATCGCCGGGTTCATGACGCGCCAGATCGCGACCACGTTCATGACGACCACCGCCCGCCACCTGTGCACCGCTTCGAGCGTGACCGACGCCAACACCAAGATCCTCCTCGACATGGAGTCCGCGCCGCTCACGGTCCAGTCGTGCACGCTGGCGATCAACAACGCGCTCACGCATCTGGCGGATACCAACCTCATCATGATCAACCAGCTGATACGCGATCGGCTCAACACCCCGGTCCTGCCGCCGGAGTTCCTGGTGGAGGTGTTTGGGTCGGCGCCGATCGGCCTGGGGATGCGCTACTTCGACGTGCTGTTCGGTTGGCTGGGCCAGATGATGCAGTTTCGCCAGGGCGGCGAGGTGGAGTACAGCACCGGCTACGTGAGCATCAACAAGTTCGGCTCCCTGCAGGACTACCAGGCCAAGGAAGGGTTCTTCGAGTCCTACTTTGGCGTGTCCAAGAACAACTACTACACCTATTCCACGGCGGTTCGCGAGTGCGCGGCCAAGACCTTCGACCTCTCTGGCTTCATCAACATGGAGGGAAACATGAACGACTTCCAGCGCTTCGTCGGGCGGCTGGGCGTGGGCCACGACTCCTTCAATGGGGATCGCGCGCAGCCGGTTGCCACGCCGCCGCCTCCTGTGCATCCCGCGTTTGAGACCTACCGGAGCACGTACCTGTTCACGCAGAATCAGGTATATTGATGATACGATTGTTGTTCGCTGTGTGAATATTGCTGATTCGTTCCACAGGGCGACATGAACAGCGCGATCGGCAACACCGCCGGGGCCTCCCCGAACGCCAACCAGAACCTGCGGCCGGGCATCAGCAAGTCGTGGGTGTCGCTGATTCAGCACCTGCTGGTGACATCGATTCAGGGCGACCACGACCTCCACTCCGACAACATCTTCACCTTTGGCGCCAGCCTCACCGAGTTCATCCTCAACCGATGCGCCCCGATCCAGTGCACGCCGTCCCGGTCCCTGATCTACGAGAGCTTCGTGCACACCGACAACGACGTCCTGCCGCTGCGGTCGCGCGTGGGGGCCAGGCCGGAGTACTTCGTGCGCTCCATCAACGACAGCGGCGCGATCAACAACGGCTGCAGCACGGAGCTGCCCGCGGTCCTTGGCGCGCATCCGCTGGAAGACATCATGCACCTGGGCTCCTGGCTGCAGCTCGCGACCATCCTGAACCAGGGCAGCAAGGTCCGGAACTTCCGCACGCTGCCGACGTACAACGGTCGCCCGCCGGAGCTGGTTCGCGGCCGCACGTACCCGGCGCTCGGCATGCCCGGCTCTGGAATCCGCGGCACGGTGTGTCTGCATCCGCAGAATCGGCTGTGCGCCCTGATCATGCTGACGATGCCGGACGAGGTCGCCGCCGCTCCAAGGCCGCCGCTGGTGCTGCGAGAGGGGATGAACTTGGAGCTGCAGGATCTGGAAGGCACCATCTGGTACTACGCCATCGTGCCCGTCGACAAGTGGTGGGCCGTGCTGCAGCACTTCAACGTCATGGTCGCGCCGCTGGTCGCACGGAGATACGCGGTGTACGCGCGGGGCGAGACGGTGCTGGTGTCGGCGGCCCATGCCAGCGCGTTCCCACGCAGCATCAGCTTCTCGGACCAGTTCCCGGTGACGGAAGACGCGTCCGACGACGAGGGCGCCATGGGCGACGATGCGGATCAGGATGACAACGTGCAGTATCTGGATTCCATGGGGCGGTACGTGGCGTTCCTCAAAAAGGACGAGTCCCTCCTGATGGATTTCGAGGACGCGCACGAGGCGCTGGTGCCGGTCGGCGGGTTCCTGCTGGTCAAGACATCCGCGCTGCAGGCGTTCGGGCTCGGGTGCAATCGCGACTGGGTGCGCGTCAGCCTGCGGTACCCGGACGAGGGGGAGATCGACAACACGACCACGGAGAACGAGTACCTCCACATTTATTTCGCCATCAAGACCCGCGACCGCAACAACGCCGGGCCCATGAAGATTCGCGTGCTGCACGCCAAGGCCGAGGACTTTTTGCATCCCGACTCCGCCGGCGGCCAGCAGCACATGCACCGCGCCGCGACCGAGGTCTTCGCCATGCCCATGGCCGGGGTGATGCACCAGCAGCCGCTGCCGCCGCCGGGAGAGGAAAATATGGAGGAATAAATTGTTTTCTATTTGCGGGATTAAAAAAAGAGAGTGTATAAAGAGTTACCAGATCTTAAAACCCTGACACCAAAAAGATGCTATCCACTGAAAAAGTTACAGCCAAGGCCATGAAAATATTCTTCAAGATGGAGGATCCCGATTTGTCGGATGAGGAAGAAGAGGAAAAACCAGAAGTTGAGCATGTAAACAAGAAGCAAAAACCAGCTGATCCGATTGTGTACGACATCAAGCTATCTGCCGACGAAGGCCTGAAAATCGGGATTGCTGCCATGGAATTCTACTTCATGACTGGAGACCGATGGGAGTGGGGATGCGATTCGCTGCCTGCATCCAAGAAATACGCCGCGGACGTGTTTGAGAAAGCAAAGGAGCTGCGTTACACCTACGGCGATGCGTTCGACGTCGACTCGATTGTGAATGCGTTTTTCAACAAGGCGCATGAGCCCGGATTTTAAAATAAATGTATTTGCAAGGCATTGCCATTAAAAAAAGAGAGTGGATTTAGAGGGTTACTAGATATTCGTCGCGGCCTAACGCAAGTCTTATGCAGTGTGACCTCATTACTACCAACAGCAGCGGTCACCCAACCATAGCCAAATGGGGCGAACTCTTTGTCCGTCAGGATCTCCTCTTGTATTTAATCGAGAAAAACACGAGCGTGTGGTCGGAAGTGAACAGGGTAAGGGCAGCGCTTCGTGTATATTTCGATAAAGAACCAGGTGCCCAGATGGTTTGTTCGAATCACACGTTGGTCCATGGGGTTTTAGATGCCATTCGCGCCCAGGACCTCGAAGAAGGCGAGGATGCTATCCGTAAGATCCTTCTTGGTGCTCCTGCAGATATAGAAGAAGATCAGAAGTCCGCTTGGACCAACGCTCACATAGCGCGCTTGGACGCCGTTATCTCCCGCGAGACCGACAAAATCGATTCGCACATATCCGTGATGAAAGCAGCGGTCGACGAGGCAGAGATAGAGCGGCGTTATTATCAATCAATACAGGATCTGGCGATAAACGTGAAGAAATGGGCGCAAACGGAATAGACCCGCAGCATGAATCTGGGGTTAAAAAAACATATCTATTTGTGGATTTTAAAAAATCTATTTGCGGATTTTGGGGGTTATAAATGGATAATAAATTTGAAAAGATTCAAAAAACCAAGCACACGAGACACCATGGATGCAAAGAAGCAGTCGCTGCGCCAGGCGTTCGCGCCCAATGTCGAGCTCAGGTCACACGGCCTGGTCAACTGCAAGTCGGGACTGCGCGGCCAGTTTAAGTCCATGCTGACCGACGACGGCAGGATGGTTTGCAAGCGCCACGACGGCTTTGAGATGACGCTGGACCTCGACCGCGTTGTGACGTGTGCGACGCCGCCCGTTTCGCAATCCAACTGCGCGGCTATGGGATTTGGGCAGTATCCGTATCCGGGGGTGAATCACAGCACAAAGTTCTTCATTCCGTCGGAGATGATCTCCTGCAAGCTGCCGGACGGCACGGATCTCAAGTGCGAGGGCCGCGTGTGCTTCAAGGACAAGGAGATTCGCGTCGACGCCATCGATCAGAGCGATTTCGCGTGGTTCTGGTTCGTCGTCGGCGCGAACTGCGAGGCGTATTGTTAATAAATTTCACTATTTGTGTGGTGTGTTTCTGTGTCTCGAATGCCACCAAAGGGGCCTGAAACGATTGAAGAGGGCTACGAGTGCGACACGGACGATGACGAACCAGACACTGTGGGCAAGATGATGGGAAGAGGGTGCGTGTACTGCTGTTTGAACCACGCGGACATCCCGATATTTGCGCTCTCCCTGCTGGTGATGTACCTGTCGCTTGGCACGTGTCTGTACTGCGTGATGGTGGTTGGCATCGTCAGCGCGCTGCTGTGCACCCGGTTCCGCATTCTGAACGCCACGCTGTGGGCTAGTTTGATCATTCTCTGGTACCACGACTGGGACGTCTCGTTCGGCCGCCTCGACGTGCGCTGGTCGCAGCATAGCACCATTTAAAAAAGTGTATACACAAACATATAAGCTGCGGGATCGGCATTCGCCGCCATGAACCTCTCGATCGTGTTCAACGACAAGCGATTCACCGCCGGCCTGCTGACGGTCTGGCTGGTCGTGATCTTGGTGCTGTTCGCGGAGATGGGCGTGCTCTCGTCGCAGTTCTTCTCCATCGGCCCCTCTAAAACCCTCCATTTTATGTCGGTATGCATCGACACCACTCACAAATGGCTCATGCTCGCGGCGTTCTGCCTGATCGACACCATGATCAAAACGTTCGGCCACGACTCGATCATCATATGGAGCGTCCACACCCTGTGCGACCCCAAGTGCGAGCAGCTGCCGTACCCCAGGTGGGTCTGCCTGCTCATCATGGAGCTCTACTACGGCTACGTGCACGTGGCGGGCGTGTTCAAGTTCTTTATCTCGCTGTCCCAGATCGACTTCGTCTTCATCATCGCGGCGTCGGACCTGCTCATGAAGGGGTTCACGTACACCTGGTACATTCAGAAAAAGAAGCACTGCGGCGCGACGCAGGCGGTTGCCACGACATACCCCAACGAAGAGGTACAGCCCATGATCGAGAGCAAGGTATAGCTTTAGTTATTCAAGCAATTACGCAAATAAATCCAAATCACAAACTGCGCATACTCGGAGACCGACGCGCTGCTGCAACAAATGGAGCCAGCACCATTATTCACCCCGCCCCTCCGCATGGCCGTGCTGCGCCTCGTGGACCTGCACACCGTCTTTGTCAAGCTCCTCGGCGAGTCGCCCGTCACCCTGACGCTCTGGCTCGAAGAGGTGTGTTAACAGTTCACACAAACAATACCAAACACGCCCATAATTTCATGGCATAGAGATTATTATATTATAATTCATTTAGGAGGCCATTAATGACGTGTCAAAGTTCTAGAATTTCTTGATGACGTGTCCTAACCAACTCTATAAATACCCTTTCCAAATCCTTGACTGCATCCACTCAGCAGCTGAATGCCACGCCATATGAGTTGGGTCGTTTTCTGTCTTCAGCTCACATGGCACGGCCTTTGAAGCGGATGAGCAAGACATGCACGTATTTTGTGCGAGGGGGTTATGCTATCCTCCAAGAACGAGTGCTACACGACATCTTATCGTACTGTAATGGTATGGTTTGGTTGTGTTTAGTAACTTTTGAAAAGCAGGCCCCGTCCGAAGCCCAGCTCCGCATCCTCGCGCTCGCGTCCGCGTTTGCCCCGGTGGTCGTCACCGCGCGCGTGCAGACCGACCGCTGGAACCCGCGCGGCTTCCCCGCCACCATCGTCACCGTCGAGTGTCCGCCGAAGCTGCCGGCGATGAAGCTGCACCAGAGGCGGCTGCGGAAGAACATAGCGATGCGGAAGCGCGGGGCGACGCTGATGCCGGAGTAGAGTTTATTACACACGCATCAAACTTTATTTCTTGAACCCGTGGATGTGGCACGAGTGCCTGGCGCCTTTTTTAACGATGGATATCTCGTTCACCTCTTTGTAGCCGCCCGTCAGCCCCTGTTCTGAATTTTCCATAACCACAGAGTACCCCAGACTCAACTCGGGACAGCACCCCGACTGCACGAACCCGCGCGCAAGCAGGCTCTCGATGCTGTCGTTGTTGAGCTTAAACACGCAGTCCAGCTTCCCGTCGTGCTCCCAGGCCGAGATCACAACGCCCACGTCCGTGTTGCCGTGCTCGATGCGGACGGGCTTCCCATTACATGCTCCACTCCTTGCCAGAGATGTAATATCATGTTTTCGAAGAAAGACTCCAACGTGGCTGTCCTCGACAGATGGAGATAATGTACCGTGTACCAGAAAGGACATAATGATTATCTGCTCAAATTCCCCTATTTATACCAAACCCTTCTACAACCCCTCCATCGATCATACATGTTATACTCTGTAGATCTATAATGCACACGTTTATTAATTCAACCTCTACGCTCCTCTCAAACTCATAACCGCCGCAGAACCCCACGTATGCCTTGGTCTGCATATCTTGGACCTTATATTTTTTGTACACCATTTTTGTCACGTGTACAAAATAGTTTCTCCAACATAACGTGGTTTTTCTGATTCTAATCTTGTTTTGGCCAGACAACTGTATTTCTCTTGTGTACAATCAAGTTTGTTTCATTGGTGTAACCAAAAATTGGTCTTCATTATTGTAGTATCCAATGATTTCTGGTGCCTGGTACAATGAGATGATCTTGTACACAAGATGATTTTGGGGCACTACTGGTCAGAAGGCATCAATTTCCTCCTTTTGTTGAATCTTTCCGGGTTCATTTGACTGTCATGGTAGTTCTTAATGGTATCAACAAGTATGTCTCGGTCTGTGGCATCGTACGAGTTCACCATGCGAACAGCACCATCCACATTTTGGCTGTGTTGAGTTGGATTTTTGCCGTGCCTCTTCACATACCTTTTCTTGGCTTCCCTTCCAATCACTGAGCAGTCCCCATTCTTAAGAGAAATCCCCAGTTCCAATGCGACTGCACTGATGGTGATTGGGATGTGTGCATTTGTTGAAGCATCCGTTAGATTCCCCAGTGCAAGATTAGTAATCCTGTCTTTGAATAGGAGCTTGGTCCTTTCATCCAGGATGCTGTCCGGGCTTGCTTCAGCACATGCTTTCATGCCATCCACCAGGAATTGGAGGTTGTCTCGTTTGAGTTGCAGAGCAGCTTGCTTGAGTTCAAGCTCTTCCTTTTCCTCTTGCCTTGCATGGATTTTCAGAGGTTTCTTCGCAGTGGGGTCCTGCAAAGAATTAAACAGAGCCTCTTCATGAAGTGCTGTTGGATCATGGTCTGGCTGTGTCAACACAGGCTTCATTGCTTTGGCCTGATAATGATGAACACGCTCTTGAGCATCCTGAAGTGAGGTGCTCATTGTCTGGTGTACTTTTTTTTGTTTTGTCGGTTGGATAAAGTGCCTTGGGTTTCCTGTTTTTAAAAATATTTTTTGGCAGTTTCTTTTACTTTGGATAAAAAAAATTGTGTGTGTGTGAACCACCGAATGAGCAGAAATCCTCGTCAGGTCTGGTTTATTACATATGGTGCAAGTGGACCCAGCATAACACATGAAATGCTAGAAGAAGATGGATTTTTTTCACCTGAAGAGTGTTACACTATTGAAGGTAGAGATTTCAAGTATACTCTCATAAAGCTGTGCAGGGAGAAAAGGCCACGCATGGCGGCAATGGAAAAGTTCTTGAAAAGGGTTCATGGAAAGTATGGGATTATCAAGAATGAGATTTTTGGTTATGACTCTGTTACAAGCAATGGAAAAGAAGGCAATCAAATTGAAGAGCATCCCGGGTTTATGTTGATGGTTGAGAGCATGAATAATGGCTTTGAAAATTTCCTGTGGTGGATGTACAGTGGCGATATCAAATCATACAAATCAGGGCTGCTTTGGAAATACAGGACTGATATTGACCCTGAAGATATGCCCAGGAAATTCCTTGAACAGAAGTTGAGAGCCAGCATCAATAAAATTGAGTTGCTCACCAAGGAAGTAGCAGTGCTGAATGCCTCAGTTCAAACATTGCAGCAGGAAAATAGTCGACTTGAAGATGAGAACAAGCAACTGGACCACCGCGTCAAAAGACAGTACGAGCTAATTTACCGATTGGACCCAGACAATTCGCGAGCACCCAAAAAAATGGCTGTATGAGGCCTTCACCATGGATTCAACAAACTGTTACATACCAGGTTTGCTCACATGTACCACATCAATCTGTGAGGCTCATCTTTATTAAATTAACTCTCCACACTCCTTTTCATGTGGCAGTCATCCCCATCGCTGTCCGACACCATGAAGCCAGCGTACGCCTTGGTCTGCAGTGCCTTGAGCTCGGCTCCCGGATTCTGCACTTGTGGCGGAAGCTCGTGCGGAAGTAGGTCCCTTGAGTTGATTTTCTTTGCAATTAAACTCCATCGACCGCGCGTGCCTGGCCTTCACAATGGGTACATTCTTCAATGTGTACTAAATGTAGGTTGATGTACCCAGCTCTTAGGCACAAAGGTTTATTCAGTATCGCGCGCGCGTGCTGCGCTCTTCCTCGTCGTCGTCGCTGTCGAGCATCCGCTTGCGTGTCTCCTCAGCCATTTCAGCCTCGGTCATGTAGCGCATCGCGTGAAACTCCGGATGGCGCGACGGCTGCTCCCCGGGGAAGAGCATGTGGTGATCCATTTCGTCGACGCGGATAACCGACCGAATGCCGCCGACCGCGTACATGTCGGGGGCGATGCGGGTCAGACCCACCGCTGCCGCGCGTCGATGGAGAGTCGCAAGGCGCTCGGGCCACGATTGTCCGACTCTCGGCGGAAGCCAGCAGCCGAACTTCGGGGAGCCGGCGTCGTCGTCGTCCGATGAGTTGGATTCTTCCACAACCGATGCAACGGGGACGGTGCCTGGTACGGGGGACACTGGCGTCAACAGGCCGGCGGGCAGCCATCTCGACCGCAGTTCCCTGTACTGGGGCGCGGGCGGCGGCGTAAACTCGACGGGCGTCATCTCGCCGGAGTGCGCGGAGTGGCGGGTGACCAAAAACGTATGCATGCCGGTCGCTGGCCGCGGTGGTTCGGGGCGGGGCTCTGGCTCGGGGCGCGCGAAAAGGGACGAGACGAAGTTCGAGATGGACGAGAGCATACGGTTTCCTGTTTGAACGAATGGGATTAGATTTAAATTGAAGTGGTCAAATGGTGGTTCTTCAATGCATGGGTATGTGTAATCACAGTTTATATATCACTCGTCTTCAAAATTGTCCAGTAGCAGATTGTTGTGAACCAGGGCTTCGACTAGTCCGCGCTCGGTTGGGCAGCGGGTTGAGTGGCCCTTGTCGAAAAACAGCGTGATGGTTTTTCCCTCCACAATGACCTGCACGGTCCGCTTCGGGCTCGCGCGCCTGAGAACAGTCTCGTCCAGCTCCAGACTGTAGTGCGGCGTGTAGAACACTTCAATAACAATTTCAGACTGCGAGGTTTCCGTGATCTTGATGATCGGATTGGCCAGCGCAAAGCCCACAATGTGCTGGTTCTTGCTCGGGATGTGATGCCGCTCCACGTTGGTCGCGATCCATTCACCTGTTTCGTTCGGGAAGGTCTGGTAAACGCGCTGGACGTAGGCGGCAACGTCGTCGATCATGGCCGTCATTTGGGGGCTGTGTTTGCTTAGAACTGTGTGTATGGTAGGCTTCTTGTGATTTTGTTTGCAAGTAAACAGTGTTTTAGATTATTGCACGCCGATGCTGTTCACAACAACACTTTATATACCCGATCCCCCCGGCGCGCGCTTCCGTTTAGGCGACTGCCGCGTATTCCCTGCCAACAGGATGGGCATGATGCGCTCAATGTCTTCTCTGGCGACGGTGACATGATAGTTGCGAATCTCGAAGCTGGTTTTCGCAAGCTCTGCGATTGCGCGCAGGTCCAGGGCGTACAGCGCAAACTGTCCCCATCCCCAGTGCTGTGTGTAGGCGCGGCGATGCGTCGGGGGCACCTTGACCCTGGTGGTGTCGTCAGCCATCTTGATCACGAGTTTTCGGCCCGTTTTGGAGCGAAACACTGTCATGCTCATGATGTCGACGGCCGTGAATTCCGGCAGGCTCCGTTTCATGGCAGTCAGCGTGCTGGCCACCTCGCCAGAATAGAATGTCTCGTTGATTTCGGCCACGGTGAACTCCTTGAACACGTTGAAGGAATGTCTCGCCGTGAAATATGCCGGAAGAGGAGGCAGTTGCTCGACGTGTGTGCAGGCGGACTTGATGGCGTTGGCGAGCCGGAACTCATTGTCTCCATTTCTCGCGAGATAGGCGTCAACGGCGGTGGCGTTCAGTGCCTCGAGGGCAAGGAGCTGGAGCGGCTTCATCGCGGGCGTTGCCGAACAAGAGATTAATGATGAGTTGAGTTTGAATTTTCCAACAAGATATAGTTGTAACACATTGTGTTTTTATATAAAGTGTGAACCAACTCTAAAGCGAATGTCCCAGCTCGCCCTTTTCGCCATGATCGCGCTGACCGCCGTCCCCCTGGTCTACGACCTCTCCCGCCCCTGGCTCGTGCCGTTCCTCGCGGTCTACGCGTTCGTGGGCGCGGCGCTGGCGGTAGCGGTGGAGACGGAAGCCGTTGAAGTCAGGCGCAGGAAACGGGAATCGGAGAAGAAGACAGACGATGCTGCTGCTGTGCCAATGTTCATGGGCGTGCGATTGGATAAATAAAGCGACCCCTTGCGGCTTTACCAGCGTTCGCAGGGCGCCATTTGCAACCGTAGAATGCTGACGTTTGAAATGCTCCAGAGCGCGTGGGCTCAGAACAGGATAGTGCGCATGCAGGTGAGCAAAGACGAGACGCAAGACGAACGGAATCCGTATGCAGAGGCCAGCTGGGCGGTGAATCTCGCTATCGAGAACGACCCCGTGCTCGATGACTACTGTGCGACGGTTGTGAACGCGGCAAATAACCTTTTCCTCAATCCGTCCATCGTCACTGATCACGAGATCGTGCTTCAAAACAGCGCCATCGACGGCACCACCTATGTGCGGGTCCGGTGGGAGAATCAGGCGCAGACCATGGACGTGGTGCATAATTTATTGCTGGATATGAAAAAGGCTATCATGGAGACGTTCCATCCAGAGATTGAAGTGGAAAGACAGCGGATAATTCAGGCCGAGCTTGACAAGCCGCATGTCGTGCACAAGGCGGTCTTTGATGAGAACGGGAAGCTGACGCTTACGAGTGATGGTCTTTCTCCATCCTGAAAACACCGTTGGGCTGGCGAATAAAGGCGGCGACCTGAAAAAAGGGCATTGCCGGATGCAGATCGTGCCAGACGTCCCTGAGTTGGGTGCGGATGTTAGTTTTGCTCCATATCTGAAGATTTACGTCGACATGCTCAACAATCAGTGTGTTGTTCACCCACACGTGAAACATAACCCGCTGATTGTTCATTCTTTTTCAAATGGGAAACCGCTAAAAAAAGAACCACGAAAAGAATGAAACTTGCCGCTCTGGTTTGTTTTCTTGCAACCTGCCACGCCTCGACGAAGAAACCATACAACCCGTGCTACTGCCGCTCGCTCGCCAAGTACGACAACGGCGTCATCTACGACCGCGTCGACTGCTGCGCGAACTGGACCGCGCGCGAGCCTGTGGAGCCGGTTGTGCAGGTCGCCGGCGTGGTGTACCGTCTCGATCGGAACCAGACGCGCTATGAGCTGTTTTCCACAATTTTCGCCAACCAGGTGGACTTCCCCGGGGAAGAGAGCGTGCTGTACGACCCCGGCAACACGTATACCAACTACACGTGCAGGGACTTCTCGTGCCGTCGCGCGGTGGTTTTTCGCAATGTCTCCAACGCGACGTCCCAGCGCTGCAGCAGCCTGTACGACGACGGGACCTGCGTGGACTACAGCGCGAGGTTCAGTCCGTTTCTCGACCCTCCGCTGTGCCACAACTCGTCGTCGGCGCTGTTGCTGAAGTGCGCGATATGGGTGCCCATTCCAGACCCAGCCCCCGACGCCTGGCTGACAGGCACGATTGCCATTATGTCCGTCCTTACCGCGCTGACGCTGCTGGCGATGATTAGCGCGGTCTGCCTCGATCGGGCCAGCTGCCTCGAGCTGTACCTGCTGTCCTTTCTGCTGGTGTACCTGCTGACGCTGTCGCTGCTGACGACCACGGCCGTGTGGCGGTTCGAACGGTGGATGCGGCTGACCGAAGTCGACATGGGCTACGCGACGTACCACACGTGCTTGATCGAGTGTGCCGCCAAGGCCAATACCGATCTATCGCTGGCGCAGGCCAACCAGTGCGACGATTTGGGCCTGTCCTGCAGCGGCGCGCCGAGTGCCGGGGATTCGATATCCTGTCGCGGCTGCAAGGACCACAGTGTCGATTGGCTGTACATCATCGCGTACAACGAGTTCATCCAGACGGCAATGATTATGAAATGGGTGATTATGACACTTTACGCGGTCGGCATGCTCTGCGGCAAGACCCGCAACCACGGCGCCCTCTTCTGCGTGATGCTGCCGTACATGGTGTTTGTGATCATGTCGGGTGTTCTCAACGGCAGGGTCACGATATATGGCGCGCACGGCATGACGCAGCACTCGTCGCCGACAGGAACGCCTCTGATCGCGGATCTGGGGATTGCATGGACGGTCTGCATGTCGGTGTGGCTGTTTATCTTCATTCTGGGCAAGGCTGTGGACATTGGCGACGTTGTGGAGGCGCGGCATTCGAACCAGGGAGCGGCGTTGGTGTTTTGCAGCTAAGCCATCTGCTTCCACTCGCCGGAGACGTACGACACCAAGCTGGGCGCGACTTCGTCGGTGATGTACAGAAACTCGAGCGTGCCGTTGAGGTACTCGTGCTCGCTGTACGTCTTGCCGAGGGTCGTGTTCCGCGGCGAGCCGTAGCGCTGGACTTTCTCGCGCCGGGTGCTCTCTTCGCCATTGATGGCCGAGACGTGCTTTTTGTCGGCTGTGTAGATGAAGGACACGATGTTTCCGGGCTTGTACGAGTCCTTGGCGGTGTACAGATCGTTGAACCAGAAGTAATTCACGTACTGATCCCCGCTTCGCCTGAGCGCGTTGCACGAGTTGTTGCCGTGGTACTCGCCGCTGCCGATGATGCCGCCGTTCGGGTTGGTGATCTCGCCGTGCTTCGCGATGATGGAGAACGGCTCGTCGCCCGCCGGGAGCGTTTCATCCGGCAGGTCCAGCCAGCGGTTGTACTTGAAATCAACTGAAAACACGCCGTCGGTGTACGCCAGGTAGGGCTGCTTGAACATGTCTGCCTGTCTTGCGTGCCTGCCGAGGCCGCTCTGGTCATACCACGTGTCGACCATATATGCAGTTGTGAGCAGCAGGTCCTTGAGCTTTTGGCCGTTGCTCTTGAGTGTGAGCGTGCCGTTGTCGTCGATCACCTCAATGGGGTCTGAGGTAAAGACAGGCCTGACCAAGAGAATGGGCCCTTCGTAATGCGGGATCACCTTCTTCACTGCAAACACGGCCCTGGGCGCGGCGGCGACGAAGGAGTTTTGCATTTAGTGTGTGTTGAAAACTCTATATATTCATTTATCATATTCAGCCGTCTGGCATGCACGGCGGGTTGTTTTTATTCTACTTAGCAGCCGCAATGGCTCAGGACGTGCTCGAAGATATTTTATCGACTGAGCCCATGGCGTTTGAAGCCAGCGACCTGCCGCCCGACACGACCCCTTTAATCTTCAGATCGTCGTTTCCAAATTCCACCGACACTGCGTCCGACGACACGGTCTCGGCCACAAAGCCCCTGTTGCTGGTCTCGGCGCTGATTCTTGGCGTGCTGGCGTATGGCATCTTTTGCATTCCTCAGCCATATCACAAAGTAAAGATCGATTACGACGACCATCACGTGGAGGCGTACCCCGCGTTCTTTGAGGGACTGATTGATAAACCATAGCGTTTGATTTACAAATGGACCAGGTCACCAATTTCTTGCAGGACCTCTGCCAAATGGACCGCTTCGGCGGACGGTGCGTGCGCGTGGGCCACGACGTGTGGGAGATTTGCGACGTCGCGAACTGGACGGAAGATCACGTCTCGCAGCTGCACCGCCGGTTCCCCTCCATGACCCACCGCGTCACGGCCTGCCGCAAGTCGCTCAGCGGGTACTGCATCGTCCTCGAGCGCCAGCAGTCGTCGCACACGTGGTCGTCGGTGATGGTCGCGGGCGTAATGGTTGCTATAATGGGGGCGGTGGCGGCAGCGTGCTAACGAGCGAGTGCATTCTCTCCTTCAGCGCGATCAGGTTCATGTGCAGCGGTTGGCGGGATGGTGTTCTCCTCAACACATGGTTGTCGCACTCTGAGCCCTTAGCGCATTCATCCTGATGATAGCCTGCCGCCAGTAGCTCATCTTTGTATTCTTGACTGAGTTTATTTCCCCACCCTCTCGGCGCCGATGCACGCGACGGATCCGTCATGTTACAGCACTCGTAGTCCACGCTGATGCCCCCTGTCGCCCCTCGTGTGTTTTTTCGCGTGCTCTGGAAGCATGAGTCTTTCGGACAGTATCGCTCATCTTCGTAACCCGGCGGCAGCGCGCACATCGCGATGGATACGAATGCAAAATAAAGAAATCTCATTTGCCCTGTGTTTCGCTCACTGAAATAGCGATTAAACTGATAATAATATCCGCCAGCAACCGCTTCTGACTCGCACCTACGAACTGTGGCGGGCTGGCCATGATCGCAACGCTGCTACCAACCCATAACGTCTCGATCTCGTGATCGCCGCTTCGCATTAAAAGCGTCGCCCCGTCCTCTTTCAGCTCGCACACAATGCCGCACTTGGCCAATTCTTTTTTATATAGCATCACGAACCGCGCAACCTGCTTCATCCGCGACCATCGCCTCATACAGCTCCTTATGAACCGTAAAGTTCGCAGCCTTGATCCTTCCGACCCGCCACACGAACATGCCCACCCGCCGTTTCAGGGTCGGGGCGTTGATCGACTCTGGGAAGAAGGGCACCTTGGTTATCTTCTCGCCGCGCGTCTCCAGCAGCATCTTGGTCAGCCGTGCGCGCAGCATCTTGCCGAGGGACGATGACTCCTCCGCGCCCCCCAGCGACTGCTCGAGTGCCGCCCTTGCGGTGGGGATGACCGCGCACAGCATGTGAAGGTCCGGAATCTCCCCGGGGTCGTCGTCGTCGAGGTACTCGACCATCGCCGGCAGGCTGTCGGTCTGCGTGGCCGCGATCAGCGCGATGTAGTCGATGACAAGGGCCTTGTACTCGCATCGCAGCATCCCGCAGCGGTCGAAGTCCAGCAGCATGGTTTCTGGGAAATTGGCCCGCGTGAACTCCGCCTCGGTGGCCAGCGTCTCGCCCGTGATGAGGTTGACAATGGCCCGCGAGTGGACGGTCTCGGCGTCGAGCCCCGGAGCGGCGGCCTTCGCGATCCATTTGCGCGTGCGCTCCCGCTGCTGCATCTGGGGCATGGTGTAGAACATCTTTTCATACTCGATGAACTTTTCGTCGGGCGCCGCCTTCATGATATCGATGCGGTCCTTGACGTGCTCGCGCATCTTGCGGCCCAGCTCCGACAGGACCATGTACGTCCCCTGGAAGTAGGACTCGATGTCGATCGCCGACTGCGAGGTGGCGGTCCTGTCCAGATGCGCGCGGCAGCACTCCCAGAACCTCCGGATTTCCGCTTCGCGCTCCGCGGTGTGTCGGATTCGGATGGCAATCTCCACCATCGACGCCAGGGAGTCCACCGCATCGCCCCACGTCGAGATTGGGCTGAAGGCGGGGAACGACTGGGCGGCGGGGCGGATCACCACGATCATGGACGCGGCCTCTTTGAACAGGTCGTTGATCGCCTGGATAAACCACTGCGTGACGGCGACGCCGGGCCTGTTGATCTTGGTCGTGACGGCGACATGCAGTTTCTCTCTGACAGCGCCGTGGCCTGCTTCGTACAGCTTCTCGGCCTTCGGGTGGTTGCACGGTCCCGCTCCAAATTTGGGGAGCTGGAAGTTCCGGTTCAGAAACACCTCGTGATGCAGTTGGACCTCCGTCATCTCGGACAGGCTGCGACCGGACTCGCCAAACCATCCGGCGTCCACCCTCTTGTCCAGCGCGCGGTCGAGCATGTCCTCGTAGGCCTGGACCTTCTCCTGCCCCCCGACCTCCCGCAGCTTCTTGCGCAAGCGGTCGCACTGCGTCCAGAACTCGCGCCGTATCGCTGAATCGGGTGGCTCGCTGAACGGTATGCGCTCCACTCCGCAGAACATCTCCGTCAGGGTGTCCTGCACGCGCGCGGCGAATTTCTCATCGAACGCCTGGGGGGATGACGGCTTGTGGTTGCGGCGCGATGGCATGGATGTGGCGCCTGTCTGTGGAATTGATTTGGTATTATAGCAACCCACGGGCCTGAGCCGGAACAAGAGGCCGAACATTTTAATTTCTGGAAACCTATTTTGGGTTTTAAACACCCTGCACCAGAAATAGCGCACGGGCCGGTTTGGGATTAAAACCCTCGTTCCTAAATCCGCTTAAAACAACTCTACAGCACCCTACACTCTGTACACTCTTGCCTCCAATAAGTATCCGCCCGCTTCCTGGAAACTCCACAAACACCAAATCCATGGCACGCATCCGCAACCTCCACCTGCTCAACGATGCCACCACTGGTGTCCCCAAGCGCCGGCGCACCAACCAACTTGCAACGTCTGCTTCGTCCGCTGCGGTGACAGTGGATTCCGACAGCGACGACGTCTCCAGAGACCAGGATTACACGCCCTCCTCTCGCTCGCGTGCCCGTCCCCGTCGCCTTTCGTATTCGGGCGGCTCGCTTTCCCCAAGGCCAACCACTCCGTCCTTTTCCAACGATGACGGCGGCATGGTCGTGGAGGCGGCTGCACCGGTTGCCGACGAGGTCAAGCTCACCACCACGTCCTCGGAGGCGCGCCTGCAGGTCCAGACGTTCGCGGCGTACATCGACCGGATCGCCAACGAGAACTCGCAGTCCCAGTCCCGCGTTACCGCGCTCGAATCCCAGGCCGACGCTTCGCGGGACGAGATCCGCAACTGCAACGCCATTATTGACACACAGCGCACGGAGATCGCCGACGCCCAGCGCAGCATGGACAACCTTCGCGCGGATAACTCGGGCTTGCAGGGGCGCTTGAGCGAGTTCCAGGCCAGAGAGGATGACACCAAGGACATGTTCTACGACGACGTCGCCTACGGGACCGCGCGCTGCCCGATTCCGCTCACCAGCGGCAAGTACATGGGCCTCGAGACCGTCATGCGCTACTGGCTCAAGTCGTCGTACTTTGACGGCAAGGCCACGTCCATGTTCCAGTGCCCGCTGTCGCGCCAGCTCGTTCGCGTCCAGGACATGTCCGTCGTCAAAATGGTCTTCGACCTCGCCTCGCGCATCGGCATCGACGTCACCGCCCCGCTGTTTTTCCAGTACGACATCAACATCGCGCCGTCCGGGGAGCAGGCCGACGACGAGTACCATCCGCGCTGGGAGGCCTACGGCATCGAGTCGCAGCTCCACCTCATGGCGGCCTTGATCGCGCTCTACCGGGATCGCCGCTTCGGCGCGGGCAGGCGCACGGTCCAGGTCAACGACACCCACACCGTCAGCATGGTGCGGACCGGCTCCAGCTCGGGATTTCACGACGTGACGTTTTCGCTGAGCGTCGTCTGGAACGGGGGCGCGCATCAGCACATGATTTCGCTGGCGGAGCGCGAGGGCGCGGACATGCTGTTCGACGACTTTAACCTTCACGCGATCGTGGTGCCGGATGCTTGAGCGGATCTGTTGCTCGCTCGACAAAGGGCTTGAGTCGGTTTTATTTACTCGCCCGAAAAAAATAAAGTGTGTGTGTGGTGTGAATCTATGGTGTCATGAAGTAATTGGATCTGCACGTGCATGCGAGCGAAGTGTTGGAGAACGGGGGCGCGAACGCGTTGTCAGGACACAGCACGCACTCCACCGCGCCAATCGCGGACGCGTAGGTGTTGGCGTCGCAGCCGAGGCAGGCGCTCAGCCCGGTGGCGTTGGCGTAGGTCCCGATCGCGCACTTGGTGCAGACAGTCGAGGCATTGCCGGCGCTGAACCGGCCGGGCCCGCAGTCCAGACACACGCTTTGACCAATGGTGCTGGAATAGGTGCCGGGCCCGCAAGTTGGGCACTGAGTGAGGCCTGCGGAAGGCCCATAGGCCCCTGGCGCGCAGTTGAGGCACACGCTGGCGACGGCGAAGGAGAAGTACCCAGGGTCGCACGCCGAGCACGCGGACAGACCGGCGGACGTGGTGGCCGTGCCGGCGTCGCAGCTGAGACAGGACACGAGTCGAGTGCCATTGCCGTAGGTCCCGGCCGCGCAGCTGGTGCATGCCGACGTCGCGTTCGACGCGCTGAACTGTCCGAGCCCGCAGTCCACGCACGCGCTGAGGCCGGTGGCGTTGGCGAAGGTGCCGGGGCCGCATGTGAAGCACTGGCTGAGGCCGGCGGAAGGCCCGTAGGCCCCCGGGGCGCAGTTGAGGCACGCGCTGGCGTTCGGCAGGGAGAAGAACCCGGGACCGCACGTCGAGCACGCGGACAGACCGGTCGACGACGCGTAGCTGCCGGCAGTGCAAAGCGCCATGGAATCATTCACGCAGCCGCTGGCCTTCGGGCAGATCACACACTGCCAGCCGCCGAGAGGCGCCGACGCGTTGAGGACCTTGTAAAAGCCGGCGCTGCACGTGCAGTTCGACCCGTTGTAGTAGGCATTCGTGGGACAGGTGCACTGCGAGGCCGTGATCGAACCGGGCGGCGAATACGTGCCGTTGAGGCAGGGCACCGTGAAGTTCGCATAGCCGCCGGGGCAGAAGCTGTTGGGCTCACAGAGGGAACAGGTGGTGTCGCCAGTGTAGCCGGGAACGCATTTGCACTGCGACGAGTAGACCGCCTGGTTCGCGGGGCATGCTGAGCATGTAGTGGCACCGGGGGCGAAATAGGTTCCCGCGGGGCATTGCACGCACGCCGTTCCGTTGGCCAAGTACGACCCGGCAGGACACCGGCACGTGCCGTTCGCGAAGGTGGAGTTCGGCGGACAAATCACGCACTGGCTCGCGCCCGCGGCGCTGTTGGCGGCCGACACTGCATACGTGATTACAACGACACCGTTCTGGCCATTGCACGCGCCGACGGGGGAGCAGGCCCAACCACTGCTGTACCCAGGCCCGCCTTTGGCATAGTTGTTGTTGTTAGGCGACAGTCCGTAGCTCGCAACCGCCGCGCCATTGTCCCCGCCAGCGCTGGTCCCGCCATTCAGAACTGTCGCTCCAAGGTACGACGACCCGCCTGCACCGCCGCCGCCTATGGCGTCCCAGCTCATTTTGCCAGAGGAGCCGCCATAGTACCCGTCGCCGCCCGCGCCTGAATATTTCACGGTGTCCCCTCCCTTGAGAAGTGTTCCATACACCATGCCTGTGCAGCTGACCGAACACGTTCCCAGAGACGCCTGTGTGCCCGCCACGTTGTAGCCGCTCGGATTCTGATTGCCTGTTAAACCGCCACCGCCTCGCCCCATGGCGCCTTCCAATGCGCTCGTAGTTCCTCGGATAGCCGCACCCCCACCACCGGCAGCGATCATCGCAATGTTCTGTACTATGGAGATAGCAGCTGTTGGGTTGGCCTGTAAGCTCGAAAACACAGAGATCTGGCTTCTACCCCCACCCGTGCCGCAGTGATCTCCCGTGGTAGACGCCCCCCCGTTCGGCCAGCCACCCGCCTGCGCTCCACCTAAGACTCCACCCTTCCCACCGCCGCCCACGGCCACACTCAGAAAACTCCCAGGAACCACAGCAATGGTGCCAAACGAGTACCCGCCCCCGCCACCCGATGATATACCAGTTCCAGTATTACCATCAGCCGAAGACCCACCGCCGCCCGCGCCCCACATCTGCACGTTGATGGAAACCACTCTGGCTGGGACTTGCCACTGCTCTACAACTCCAGAATAGGTGAAGGTCTTGGTGCCGTTCATAGCCGCCGGGCACGTTTGACAGGTACTGGACCCACTGGCATTCGCATACGTCCCGCTCACGCACTGCGTACACACCGACGACCCGGCCGACCCGGAGAACGAGCCAGCAGGGCACGGGGGGCACAAGGCATACCGAATGAGCACCAGACCCGAGCCCCCGTTACCACCAATGGTACCCGAATTCGCCCCGCTCCCACCGCCGCCACCGCCTGTGTTTGCAAGAGCGGATATCTGGGCTTTGCATGAATTCACACAGTTATTGCCAGACTGCGTAGCACCGATCCCCCCACCGCCTTTTCCACCCGCCGATGTGGCATACGACGTGCCGTAGTTTCCATAACCCCCGCCCCCGCCACCACCGGCAATGTAATACAGCCCACCGACGTTTTGAGCGACAGCAGTGAAGGCAGACCCGAACATGCTTGAAAACACATAGGTTGTTCCCGATATCGACACATTGTAAACGCCATCGCCGCCAGCGCCTCCGACGTACGGGGATGTAACAAGACCATCAGCGCCTTTAGCTCCAGCCCCCCCTCCGCCAGCAGCCACCATGTCGCGCAAATCTGCATTCCGAGGATATGAAGCACTACCGCCAATGTTTTCAAAGACATACTGGCTGTTGACGGAGTCCCGTCCAGACATACCGCCCACGACATTGCCACTTCCTATTGACCCGCCAGTCGAGGTCGACGGTGTATTAGATGATGGAGCAGCTGCCCCACCGCCAGATCCGCCAGAGAGACCATTTAAACTTTGAAACCAAGCGCTTCCTCCGCCTCCAGTGGCAATAAACAGCGACCCTATGCTACTCGACCCTCCATTTTGGCCCGGCGCATCTGTGCCTTGAGCAACCGCCCCTGCACCCACAGTCACAGCATACGTCCCAGCAGGTATCACATACCCAGGGTAAAACACCACAGCCCCGGCCCCACCGCCGCCAGCCACGTTACTGCCCCCGCTCCCGCCGCCGCCGACGACGAGTATGTCGACAGTGCTGTTGGCAGGGAAGACGATGTTGGTGGTCCCTGTTTTGAACGCATGCACGTTGTACCCACTGACATCCGTTGTGAGAACCCCGCCGGCGGCAGCCGTGTTCGAGGAGACAGTGGTCCCTGCAGGGCATTGACTTGGAACACACGTGTTGTAAGTAGTATTGTGCACAAACCCCTGTGCTATGCAGGTGCAGTTCCCTGACCCAGTGGCGGAAGTGCTGTTGATAGGGCATTGGGAGCACATGGTCTGACCCCCATCCACCGAAAACGTCCCCGCCGCGCAGGTCTGACAGGCTGTGGATACTCCTTCAACCAAAAACGTACCCTGGCCACAGCAGACTGGCAAGCCATTGAGAGTGCACCGTCCAACTACCCCCGTTCCTGAACAGCTTGGAGAGCATGAAACAGGCATCACTGCTGTGTTTGAGTCACCTTGAAAGGCAAAGACACTGCCAACTTCTGCCGTGGTGAGCAGGCGGTTATAGATTCTAAACTCGTCCACAGCACCACCCCATTTCGTGGACCCAAGGCCTTGTTCATTTCCAATATAGTTATTTGGCATGGGCAGAACCGTTCTTGCTGCTGACAACCCCACTGAATTATCAATAATCACTGCTCCGTTTTTCCAGAGCACGAACCTCCTGCCATCTGTACCCAGGCATATGTGTTGCCACGAGTTTTCACTCAGAGCATTGGTCACAAGACCTGCTGATTCTGAACCAGGACCCAAAAATACAGACCCACTAGAACCGCTGTATATTGCCACTCTCAAGTCATACCCAGTATCGTATCTATACCATGATATCTGATTGTTCATGAATGCATTACCAAAGTCCCATAATCGCTCCCACCCCTTGGTCACGCCTGCAGTGACAAAGTACCAGTGGCAAACAGTGAAGGGATCAGGCAGTGTCATTGCTGGCAGCTTAAAGTACTGGCTGTTGGCCTGCACAAACAAAGCACTTCCTGCATTAGCCCATGGGCCTGATGATTGGGAGGCTGGCATGGACGGGGACGTGAGAGATCCAAGCTTTCCAGATACGTCAGCAAGAAAGTTTGTTGGGTTGAAAGGATAGTATGCCATGAGACTTGCACCCAAATCATAAAACCCGGAATTGACTCTGCATGCAGAGGCCCCTGCAGTTGAATTGGTGTTACTTGGGCACGCCAGACAAAGTGTTGATCCGATGGAGTACATATTCTCCGCGCACTGTGTACACGTTCCTGTCGTGGTGTTGTGGTACGACCCGGCCGGACACGTGCACAAAGCACTCCCAGCTGTTGAAGTTGTGTTGGCAGGGCACTGGAGACACGCTGTTTGGCTGCCATCCACCGAAAACGTCCCTGCGGCACAACTCTGGCACGCGGTCGACGCCCCCTCCACAAAGAACTGCCCCGCGCCACAACACACAGCCGTGCCGGTCGGCGCGCATCTCAGTGAACTCCCCGCTGCACACGATCCCAAGCAGGCGGACGGGGTGGACCCAAACAGCTTGAGTTCGACGATGGACATTAGGTTGTTAATGGCTGACTGGGTGATAATGATTCTGTAGTAGGAAAATGATTTCCAATGCAGAAGTGCATTCCCATTGTAAAAGTGATCATACTGTGTTGACCAGCTCGATGTTTGTGTTGTTACTGATTCGATTTGCGTCCACGTAGTCCCGTCGTTTGATCCAGCTAAAACCCAGGCATACACTGCAGCATATCCGCTAAGAGGTGAGTTTACAGCGTATCCAGTCAACACGTTCGACCCTGTCGACTTCAGCTGCAGCCATTCGCCCCCCACGGCAACGCCATTTACAGTAGTCGAGCATTCTGGCACCGAATACGTGTTTCCAGCACCCTGGTACCGCCAATTAAGGTTGACGTAGCCAGTGGTAAGGCTTCGATCAAAGGCAGCATAAGCACCATGGGCTGCGTCCAACACCTGGCAGCTGGATGCAGTGTATGTCGTCCCTGATATCACGGCAGAGTTTGCAGACATCGCCGACGGGGGGAAGCGTGTGCCAAAGTAGTATCCAGCATTGGGGGTGCAGGTCGTCGCTCCAGCAGTAGACCAGGTGTTGTTTGGGCACGATTGGCAAATGCTCGCCACTGCCGAATACGTGTTGGCACCACATTGGATGCAGGTTCCTGTTGTTGCGTTGTGGTAGTACCCAGTCGAATTGCAGGTGCACAGTCCGTTTCCTCCGAATGAGGTGGCGTTTGCAGGGCACTGGAGGCATGTTGTTTGGCTGCCATCGGGTGAAAACGTCCCTGCAGCACAACTCTGACACGACGTCGACGCCCCCGAGACAAAGAACTGCCCAGCGTTGCAGGTTTTCGCAGCAAACGGACCAAACGCCAGGACCACAATCCCAGACCCCCCGGCACCGGAATTTCCGTTGGTAACACTGTCGTCGAAACCGCTGCCTCCGCCGCCTGAACCCGTGTTTGCCACACCAGAACCAGCGGTTGCAGTGCTTTTAGAACCAGCCCCGCCGCCACCGCTACCCCCACTGCCTGCGCTTCCTCCGCTTAGTGCAACGCCCCCTCCGCCACCGCCTGCATACAATGTGTTCACACCAGTGATGTTGCAGTAGGCCCCGTTTCCACCACTTCCTGCTGTACTCCCCGAGGATAGCACAACAGCTGCAGTACCAGCGCTTCCCGCTCCGCCGCCGCCCGGGCCAGCATAGCACTTGGGTTGATTACTGCATGTGTTTGCACCAGGATCAGAACTACCACCTCCAGCATACACGAAAACGCCAGACGGAGTGTTGGGACTAATAGTGCCTATACACGCCCCTGGGAACGCACCCCCACACCCTCCGCTGGCCAAGTAGACCACGGTGCTGCCATCCTTTATCCAGCTGTCGGAGCCAGGGTTTCCATCACCACCAGTGCCCGATTTCCCAGCCCCACCAGTGCCCACAGTAATGGTATATGTCCTCCCTGCCAAAAACGTATAGTAATCCCTATCGATCATTGCCCCCGCGCCCCCGCCGCCACTGTGTCTCACGCCTCCTCCTCCCCCGCCGCCAATGATGAGCACCCTGGCCTTTACATCCACTGGGAATACAATCGTATTTGTCCCCGACGTTGCCGTGAAGGCAAAGTACTGCTGCATAGATCCAGTTACAAACGAGGCGTTTGCTGCGATTCCACCGTTTACAATGGCAGCGCCAGGCAAAAAGTACCCCGAATTCGCCACGCACGACGTGGACCCAGGAGCGGAGCCCGAGTTGGAAATGCAGCTTGTGCAAGATGGTGTGCCAGCAGTCACTGAAAACGTGTTAACAGGGCAAAGTGCACAGGCAGTCGTGCTGCCATCTGCTGAAAACGTCCCCGCCGCGCAGGTCTGACACGCAGTCGATGTGCCGTCCACAAAGAACTGCCCCGCGCTGCAGCACACAGCCGTGCCGGTCGGTGAGCATCTGAGCGTTTGGCCGGTTGTACACGAGCCAGTGCACGGGATATTCATCATGTTCTGACTTTGTGAAATGTTACCCGCCAGAATCGACGCGTAAAACGCACTGATCTGCTGCATCTGGTACGCGCTCAGCGCCGAGCTCCAGATTGAAATCTCCATCATCCCCCACGGCGAGCAGCTGTCGAAAATTATTGACCTGCACATTCGTCCGTTGATTGCAAACTGGATTCCGCCCAGGCCACCCGCTCCGGCGGAAACATCGTAACCATTAAAATATGTCCTATCAGGAGCCGCATTTTGTGTGCATGCAATTAGCCAGTTGTTCGAATCGAATCCTGGTGGCAGTGAGCTGGCTTTCCACGTAGGGTCCAAAAGCACTCCTGCAGAACTGTCAGCTGTCAGCCCAATCAACCAATTATAAGCACTGTTTACAGAGGATTCAATGATTCTCTTCTGTATTGTCGGTGATGTGAACCGCTCCACTGTACAAAACGTGAATGTGCTTGGAATTGATGCCACTCCAAACTCCACGTAGTCCGCGTCTGGCTGTGTGACCCCGCTGCCCTGTGAGTTCATGATTCCTTTCCAGTAGCAAACATTCCCAGCGGCTCCATTACCAGTCTCACACGCAGGAGTAATCCCATACGACCCTACATTCGTGTGTGCAGGGGTGCCTGGGGCAAGGTTTGGGGATAAATCATTCCAGTTCCTGCCCACGTTGTCGAACGACTCGTATGTGAACCGTCTGTAGAGGTTGTTGGCCGCACCAGAAATATCGTAATACCCAGGATTTGGAATGCATGTCGACGCCCCTGTGCCAGACCGTGAATTGGCTGGGCACTGGCTGAGCTGGCCCTCGCTGAGTACCCACTTGCTGATGGACACGTAGCCGTCCCCGCCATTGCTGGATTGTACGATAAGGCGAAAGTATCTGGCATACGCCAACTTTGAAACAGAAAAGGTTTTGAACGACGCCGCCACCCAGCCGCTGACGCTGGTCCGTGCATCAACAGAGCTCCAAAGCACGCCATCATTGGAAACAGCCAACATGAAATTGCTGGGCATTCTCAATGGCAGGCTGAAATGGGCTTTGAGAGAGTACTGACCTAAGACGTGCAAACTTCCACACTGTAGTTGCAGCCACTCGCCATATACATTGGTGCCATCCACGACGGTGTACGCATTCTGTGAATACACTCCGCTGGCATAGTACAGCCCGGTAGACCACTCATCGGTTGCAGTGGTTAGACCCTGTGTGTTCTGCGGCAAGGAGGCTGCGTTAAAGCTCGAGGAAGCCGTAATGGCAAAGCTTTCGCCGTTTACAGTGCTAGTTGCTGATGTCATAGGCACGGCTGGGAAGCGAATGGCGGATGAGCTCAAGAAATTCCCTGCCGTCGAAGCACATGTCACTGACCCCGCCGAAGCATTCGACCCAGCCGGACACGACACACACGCGCCAGTTCCGCCCACGAATACTTGGTTCTGACCACACGCGCTGCAGGCAGTTGAATCCGAAGTCATTCCAGCTGCACAGCCCTGACACGTGTTCACGGCATAACGAATCAAAACCAGCCCCGCCGCGCCATTCGCGCCATTGTTGGTCGCAGCGTTATTACCTGACCCGCCCCCGCCGCTTCCCGTATTGGCCGTTGTCGCTGTTGGATCAACCGTGCTTGTGCTAGCCCCGTTCCCACCGCCGCCTTTTCCGCCCACGCACACAGTGGTACTAGTATAAATCCCACCGCCACCGCCGCCGCCAATGTAATACAATCCACCGTTGTTCACAGCCCTGCTGGTGTAGGCGGCGCCAAATAGGGTTGCAAAATTATATGTCACCCCCCCCACTGTGACCGAGGCCAGCCCATCACCGCCAACTCCACACGCCGAGCTGGTTGATGATCCGCCAGCCGTCCCCACACCGCCACCGCCGCCAGCATTATACGTCCCGCCGGATGTTGTTCCCGCTCCACCCGCTTTTCCAGACACAAACTGCTGAATGCCAGTCGTCCCTGGGCTGATTCCACCGATGGTTGTGATATAGTTGGCAGCAGACACGGAACCAGCAGCAGGAGTGGTAGTTGTATGTGTAGACCCACCACCACCGCCACAACCGCCAGTTTGTCCATTTTTCAGCACATCCCAATTCACCCCGCCACCGCCGCCACCGCCTCCGCCTCCAACGGCAGTGAATATGGGTGGGCCACGAAGAAATGAAATCACGCTATTCCCCCCATTCAACCCCGCGTTATGAAACCCAGCGGCCTGCGTCATCCCCAACCCACCTGCGCCCACGGTCACATTGTACGACCCGTTCGCAAACACGTAGTTTGGATAAAAAACCAACGCCCCCGCGCCGCCACCGCCGGCCAAGTTGTTCCCACCGCCACCCCCGCCGCCGATGATGAGAACGTCAGCCGTTGTGTTGGCCAGGAACGTCAGATTCACGCTGCCTGCCACGAACGCGTGGACGCGGTACCCACTCAAGTTAGTTGTGATATCACCCCCCATGGCATTCTGCGAGGGCACAAACCCAGGAGCACACACACAGCTCGTTGCGCCAGGCGGAATGTACATCCAGGGATTGCTGCACACCACGTCGTTGAACGAGATCTCGGCAAGATACCACTGGTAGGTGCCAGCGTCGGACGTCACGCGCCAGTATGTTGCCATGATGGAGGTAGAGACATCAATGGTTTTGGTGTTCTCAGATGATAAATATGTCCTTGATGTTGTCACAGTCACAAAGCCAGACCCTGACGAATTGCTTGCTTCAATGAGAAATGGCCCCCGCCTGCCATGCCCGGAATCACCGTCGACCATATAAAGCTGTCGTGGAGAGACTGGCTGCCAATACTGAAAGGTCAATGTAAACACTTGGGGATTACCGCCTGTTTGTGGATTCCATATTGTGGTAATGTCTCCGTCTATGGCAGAGCTTAATCCATTGCATAAGGCACACCCAACACACGTGCTGACATACGTTGCAGACGTTTGACAATAAAAAGTCACCACTGGGATGGCGGACAATGCCAGTGGCTTCAGCGGCGACAGCGGGATGTTGCACACACTGGCAGATGTCCCAGACCCGTTGGCGCTCGAAAACCCAGCCGGACACGACTGACAGCTGGTCGACACGCCCTCCACAAAGTACTGCCCCGCCACGCAGCACACGGCACTGGCAGCCCCGGCAGCCGAGCAGCGCTTGGTGGTCCCAGCCCCACACGCGGGCGACGGGTCCGTGCAGGGGCTGATCTGGGCCTCGAACAGCTTCCACTCGTCGATCATAACACTCGTGCGAATCCCCACCCGCGTCGTGATAATGCGAAAGAATTTGGCGGACGCCCAGATGGGAGCCGAAAACGTTACGCCTGCGCGCGTGGCACCGCCAGCTGCATAAATCGCCCCTGTCCAAGCGCCCAGCCGGCTCCAGCTTGTGCCGTCGTTAGAAATGACCACCGTGAAGTCCCTGGGCCCCAATCCCACCTCCGTTCCGTGCGTGTACAGCGAAAAGGACCCAACGACCCGCGCGTTCGTTGTCTGCAGCTGCAGCCACTCCCCCAATACAGTCACGCCGTCCACGACCGTACCCACAGTCCCCGAATACGTGTGAGTAACCCCGCCATCACTCGTCGTCGCGTACGTCGCGCCATTTTGACTCCATTGATTCCCAGACACACCGCTGACTCCAAGCACCCCAGAAAAGGCATAGTATGGATTCTCCCCTGTCGCCATATTACTCGCCGACGCCACGAACGCCTCGCTGTTCACAGTGCTCGAGTCCGCCGTCATCGCCGCTGGAGGAAAGCGCGTTGCCGTGCCAGCGACCACATAACCAACATTCGCTGTGCACGCGCTTGCGTTGGCCCCAGACCACGAGTTACTCGGACACGCCAGGCATGCAGCCGCCGCCGCCGCCGAGTACGTCCCCGCGCCGCACGCCTGCCTTGCACCGCCGCTGCAGAAGAACCCCTTCTCGCAGGGAACGCACATGGACGACGACGTTGCGCCTGCTGCTGGCGTGTACTGGCCGTCTGGGCACGCGATCGGGCTCGTCATGTCGGTCGTGTTGCAATACGAGCCTGCAGGACACGTGGTGACCACCAATCTGTCGCAGTAAGAGCCGACGGATGAGTAGCAGGGGTCTGGACACGAGTATGTATTTGTGTTTGCTTGGTATCTGCACTCGTAAAAAGACACGCTTGATAAATAGTAACAGTCATACACGCCCAGGTCAGCCATCACAGCACAATAGGTGCAATCTGCGCTGTACCAGCCGGAGTTAGTGCACACATACACCCCGGATGCTGAAGTTATGCATTGAATCAGCACGAGGGTATACACCCCCCAATGCATTTTTTAATTTTTCCCCGCATGACTTTTATATCCCCAGCACCACACGCCAGCGCACGAGCGGCGCCGGGTATGCGTACGCCACACACTTGGCGATGACTTCCTCGGGCAGCGTGCCCAGCCTCGAGCCCTTCCCGAGCCGCGGGTGCAGGGCCATGGCGGTCGCGACGTCGCGCTTCTCGGGCGAGTCTTCTGCAACCACCTTCTCCAACGCGACCGTCGCCGCGAGCCCCAGCTCAAACCCGCGCACCCCGCTCCTGGTGCGGCCGTCGTGGGCGGACACCTTGTTCTGAAAATCCGCGCGAAAGCCCCTGATCAGCTCGACGCCATAGTCCCTTGCGCCCGCCATCCGCAGCCAGTGCGCCACGTCGATCTCGCTCGCCAAGCTCTTCGGCACGAAGTCCGACACGTCGTCGATGTACGTCACGATGTACTCCAGAATCATGTCCTTGCCGATGAACTCCAGCAGCTGCACGCTGAGGGCCTGGAGATCCGTGCGCGTCATGAGGTCGTCCACGGAATCCTCCAGCGCGTTGATCACGCCCCACAGCAGCCGGACGAAATTCTTCGGCGCCTTCCGCTTGCGGCCCGATTGCACGAGCGTGCATGCGTTGTAAAACCCGTGCTGCGCTCTCGTCAGGCCCTCTGGCTTCGGCACGGGCAGCTGGTTGTTCACCCACGCGAGCGGCAGGAGCTTCGGTCGCAGCATGGCCGCCTGCAGCAGCACCGGGCGGAGCATCGTGTCGCGAACACCGTCCCATTTTTCCGCGGGCACGCGCTCGAGCATGTTCCAGACGTCGGTGTGCTTCGTGCCGCACTCGCACTCGTAGCAGTGGTGGGTGATGGTCTCCATGTTTGAAATGGTTTGTTCTTTTTTTTTAGTTTCCTGGAGCCTGTGCTAAAAAAGATTCCGCATTTAGATTGGACTTTCCGGGCCGGGAAACATATGTCTACAGGAGGACGAGTGTCTATAAATAAAAAAGCAAAAAGCAAAATCCAGCAAATGATAAGAATCATGCCACAAAAGAAGGCGTCCGCCTCGTCCCGCATCAAGCCGACGTCGTTCATGCGCAGGGACCATGATCTGTTCAACATGTTCGAAAAGGGCGTCAAGTGCCTCGAATTGCACTACTACCACTCCGTCACCAAGGTCTACAACAACGCCAAGCTGTTCGGCAAGGCGACGTCCGGCATCCCCGCGATCGACGCCTGCATCTACGGCGACCCCGCGTTTGGCATCGACCTCGAGTGGAACGCGATGTGCGCGCAGTACTTTCCTCTCTACATCGCCGTCAAGGAGACCGACGGGTTCAAGAAGTGGAAGTGGGAGGAGGACTTCGGCCCGGTGGCCAGCGAGCAGAACACGGAGATCAACAAGGCGCTCGTCGCGGACGTGAAGGCGATGTTTGCGAGGGTCAAGCCGCTGGTCGACGATTTGCTCAAGACCTTTCATGACACGCTCTTCGGCCAGCAGGGCGACACCGCCGAGAACGCGGCCCGGTTCCACGACGGCTTCATGGCGGCGCAGAACGAGCTGCATGACATGAAGAGCCTGTGCGCGGCGGTGAAGGACTTCCAGCTGCTGGCTGTGAAATTTAAGTTTTGAAAAACATCATTAAAAACCTCTGTCGTCCGCGATCGTGCACATCTTCCCTCTGGTGCGCTCGGCGTCGGTCCAGGCGATCCACAGGAACTGATGCGTGGTCGGAAGCGTGTACACCTGCTGAACTGCACGCGTGCCCACGATGGATGTGGCCTTGGTTTGCGTTCCTTGAGCCAGGTTACCATGCTCTATTCTTTGCATTTCAGGATCAAAACACCGAATTATGGCGTCCCAGTGAATCGGGTTGTCCCCGCTAAAGATGGTGCCCTCCGCTTGGATATCACACGCCTTACCCTGGTTCTCTGGCAGCATCATGTTTGCAAATGTTTTGAAAAAGAATAATGTCAACGTGGAAAACCCGTTGGCTGCAATGTGTCTAAATGCGTTGCACGCGGCAATGCTGTTTTGGACCAAAAGCACTTCAACCCACATCTCATCGCTCTCTATACAGGAGCACAGCGCGTAGCAATTGTCTCCGCCAAAGGCCCATGCTGCTGATGCACTTCTACTCAAGCACATTTGTGTAACTAGATCTCCAAACGGCACGGTTAACACGTTGATTGGAATGGGTGTGAATTGTGCCAAAATGCATTTGTGGGTGAGTGTAACTGCATATGTAGACTGTTTATCTGCTCGCAGGGTTCCAGCAGTGTGTTTACCAAATTCAACAATCTCCTCTGTCTCATTTACATCGGTAACATTAACTGCAGTGATTAAGTCTCTCGCCAGCCACGCCTGCACCGCCAGCACCCAGCGCTTGGTCGTCTCGTCTGGGGCCAGAAACGGCGGGTTTGCATACTCGCTCTGCAGCACCGTCAGCGCCCGCTCCAGCGTCCCGAGCACGCGCAGCATTTTCGTTGTCACGCGACGGGTTTTTATACAGGGACGCCGGCGATAAAAAACCATGGTTGGCGTGGCTTTATTGAATGAAAGATGGGCACTCTAAAACAATGTCAGTGCCTGAATATGGTTTTTTTATGTGTTACTCTAAGTCTGGGTATGATTGTGTTCCATTCAAGGAAGGATCTCCACTACCCAGGCTTGAAGTAGACAGGACCACTCCAACACTATCAGACATGTGTAACGACCAGCATAAAATTAATCGTGCATTCATCGACCAAAAAAACATTACATATATGTTTACTATCCTTATGGTCGATTGCAAAACACTTGGAGATAAGATATCTGGGGTGTCTTCCATTGAGCGATACCGTGATGATAAGACCTTTTATCATACCCACGAGCAGGAGTTTTTTCAGTTCGTGTTTGAGAGGTTAAGGTATGTATTCCAGAAGGATAGGAACAGTCAGTGGGTGGATAACATGGCCCACATTGTAATTGCAACCATGCAGAAAGAGAACTCATGTTTTTTTGGTATTGATTTTATTGACAAACACATGACCCCGTTCATCCAGCGCAACTATTGTACAACCGACGATGCAGAGGATCCCAAGGACAGGAAGTATGTCACAGTTGGTGCAATGTATGGTAAGCTGCACACGTTCCTGTGCGGTACCAAGCGCAAGCGGTCTCCTGTCAGCAGGCTTAATTCTGACATCATTGCAAAGATTTTCGATCACATGCAGATCACGGCATACCCCGACGTCAAGTGGAACAGCTTCGGCGCCAAGCGCCTTACAGGCTAAACAGAAGGCAGCTCCGTCCGTTCGAAAATTGGAATGCGGCGCATGTGAATGTTGATCCAGATGGTC
>Ga0247841_10002316_pt1 | contig 38611 bp, 38 predicted proteins | sample LaCruzMarch2015__2_FD_192410 | JGI IMG/M metagenome (GOLD analysis project Ga0247841, IMG submission 192410) | Freshwater microbial communities from meromictic Lake La Cruz, Castile-La Mancha, Spain - LaCruzMarch2015_18m | ecosystem: Environmental > Aquatic > Freshwater > Lake | place: Spain... | reverse complement strand
TCGCTTAAGAACTTCTAGGGCTTTGGTCAAATGAAATTTTTTATGGGTTTCAAACATAGATCCAAAGACACTGCGTTTGGTCATAACCACCAAAATATTATCCAAAACAGTTACTTGTTCAAATAAACGGACATCCTGAAACGTTCTAGTGATACCGTAATCAGCAACTTCGTTTGGTTTGATATTTCTAAGTTCATCAGACCCATCTATGGTTAGTGTTCCACCATCCATTTTAGTCATACCAGTCAGAACATTTACTAAAGTAGATTTTCCTGAACCATTTGGACCAACGAGTCCGATTATTTTTCCACGAGGGAGATCCAAAGTTAAACCATCCAGAGCGTGAACTCCATAGTAATGTTTAGAAACTTTTTTAATTCTCAAAGCAAACTCTTCTTTGGTTGGTATTTTAGGTGCTGATTTCATAAATTTATATTCTATATTTACCAACCAAACCTTGCGGACGATACATCATTAGTAATATCAAAATCAAACCGTAAACAGCCTGACGCAACTGTGCCGCCACATCGGTCGGAAAACCAACAAAACGCAAAATCTCAGGTAACAATATCAAAAAGGCGGCGCCACAAATCGCCCCCCTATTACTGGCTAAACCACCTAATATAATTATAGAAAGTATAAATACCGACTCGGTCAAGGTAAATGAGGATGGATCAACATAAGTTATGTAAGACGCATATAGTGAACCAGCAATAGACGCAAAACAGGCCCCAATAACAAAAATCATTAATTTAAATAATAGAGTATTGTAGCCAAAAACTTTGAGAGCTTTATCATCCTCGCGAATCGCTTGCAAAACACGTCCAAAAGAAGATTTGGTAATATATTGAGACAAACCATACACCAACAATGCAAAAGCAACAACAAGAACCAAATAATAAATATTTTCACTAAAAGTAAAACCAAAAGCTGACGGTCTAGTGATCCCAGGAATACCTAGTGGACCACGAGTTAAATCTTGCCAATTTAGAAAAATACTAAAGACAATAACATTAAAACCAAATGACCCGAGCGCGTAATAATCGCCTTTAAATTTAGATAAGACAAATCCGACTGACAGACTAACTACAGCGGTTATCAAGACGCCAATCAACATTGAGACGAAAAAGTTTAATCCAGTCGTAGTCAAAAGAATTGCTGTCGCGTACGCGCCCAGACCATAAAAAGCCGCCTGAGTAATAGAAAGCAGACCAGTAAAACCAACTACCAAGTTTAAGGAAATGGCCAGAATTGAATATATACCAACTAATATCGCTAAGTGAATTAAATAGTCCATCAGTTAAGTTGCAAAATATTTTTACCTGTATATTTTAACATAAATTTGATTTTTTCAAACAAAACCACTCCATTAAGAATGTTCCTTAACAAGCCCTATACTAATCTTCCAACTCACCTCTTAGAATCTTTAGATAACTATTGTATCTTTGCTGACTAATCGAACCGGCTTTAACCGCAACTTTTACACCACAGTCATTTTCGGTATGATGGGCACAGTCAGTATATTTGCAGTCGGTAGAATATTTTGCAATTTCATTAAAATAATACTTTAAATCACGCTTGTCTATTTTAATTATTTCCAACGCCCGAATTCCGGGAGTGTCTATAATATAAGAATTTTCAGCCCAAGGAAACAAATCAGATGAGGTTGTGGTATGTTTCCCTTTTCCTGTTTTTAAGCTAACACCCCCTACCTGTGAATTAGATTGAGCTGTAATGGCATTAATTAAGGAAGACTTGCCAACCCCACTATTACCAACCAATACAACGGTTTTATTTTTTATAAGTTTTTTTAACTCAGTAATTCCTAGACCACTTTCAACTGAAGTTTTTACAATCTTGATTCCTATTTTTCTATAAATATCTAGTATTTCTTCGTTTTCGATACCTAAATCTGCCTTATTAACACAAATGATTGGTTCGATATTATTGTGTTGTAAAACAACCAAATACCTATCTATAAACCCAGGGTGGAGTGGTGGATTTTTCGCCGACGCCACAATCACAGCGGAATCTATGTTCGCTGCAATTATTTGTTCTTTTTTGATATTATCTCCACTATGTCTAGTTGAATCACTTTTCAATCTAGACAGAACAGAGTTTCGCTCAATCAAGTGATCTATATAATTTTTACCATGAATTTCCTTGAGAGTCACTTTATCTCCAACGACCATTCCTTTCCCTACCTCTCTAGGCAACTTATTATCAATGACACAATTATGAAATTTATTTTCAAACAAAACTTCAATCTTTCGCATAAACACGTTTGAGACAATCCCAATTCTAGTTACATCAACATCCTGTAGTGAAACCACAAAAGCAGCCTTCAGGTCATCAAGATGTTTATTTTCATCTTTGGGATTACAATGTTTTCCTTTTTTTAGATGTGATCGAATATCATGATCGTCAGCATCGCCAGAACTGTTCAATAAATAGTTTTTACTCATACTGTTTTAATATACTATCATAAATATGTAATTAACTCTCATGCTTTTTGAGATAATACCTTACTAAGGTTCCACTTTAACTCCTTTGTCAGAGTAAATATAAAAAAAGAGCCTGGCGGGGTGTAAACACCCGGCCAGGCTCGCATCACATAATGAACTATTTCTCCTTTTTCTTTTTGGAGTTTTTGGCGAGCTTCGCGAGAAGCTTACCGACTTCGTGCCCAACCTTGCTGGGCTGGGCGGTTTTACCGACGGCCTCATTCTGGCAGTCTCGCCATTTGAGGTACTCGGTCATCCCCTTAACAAGCTCGGGGTGCGCAACGATCAACTGCCCGAAATCGAGCTCGGAATCAATCGCGCCACACTCATTGGTTGTGAGCCGAACCAACTCGAGCGCCTCGGCCGACATATCAGTCGGTATGATCATGCCTCTCATATTACCACCACCTTTCAATGTTTTTAAGTCTCCGTGTGCACATCGGGTGCACATATCTCAGAGACCTAACGGTTTGTTGAGCTGCGAAAGCCATCGGACTTCCGAAATGTCCCATCGCATTGTACAGACTGGTCTGATCAAAACTGTGGCCGAGGAAAAACGTTTCCGTCTCATCATTAAGCAGACCACAATCAAACCGCGCGCTGTTGATGGCTGATATTGCTATCGACCATTCCGTATCAGCCGACACTTCGCACATCGGGTGCACCAAGTCTTCACCCTCAGCCTTCTGATGAATGAAATTATTAATGGCACAAGTATGATAGAAGGTTAGCCAATTCTTCACACGTTTCTTGAGGAAATCGGGATTCATCAACTCCCCAATACCGGGAAATTCCATCCCGACAGCGACTTGTTGAGAGACCATCTCGCGGATTTCTGGTTTTGTCAGATCAACGGCGCCTTTCAGCTCCATATTGAACAACAAATCCAAGTCGTCAGAAGAACAGATCACCCGGGCGAGGTCTAAAACGGTCTCGACCTCTTCCTTGATTCTCTGTTCCATCTTGCGCGAACGCTCGATGATCTCATATGATTTTGCAGTGATGGCGTCAATCATTTCTCGGTTGGCCAGAATATCACCAGCCATGACCGTGAGGCCAGGTAGAACGTCGCGGTACTTGTTCAGTACTTTGCAAACTTTCTGCATTTCCCACTTTTCGGAAATCAGGCCCCGAGACAAACCGTGCGGATCGCACATCATCCAGCGACCATCTTTTAGTTCGATGATAACGCCAACGTGGAAGCATTCAGCATCCGCATCGCGCATCATGTCATCGTAACGACTAGCCGCCAGACCATCAGCAAACTCCGCACTGCCATCCATCAAGTCTCGTTGTTCGAGATCACGGATGACCTCCGCGCGAATTCCGCGCATTTTGGTTTTGACATATTCGGCGGCATGTTCCACCGGATGAATAGCCATAACCTTGGCACCGGCAAGTTTCGCAAACGCGGTGAGCATCTGTGTCTTACCCTGACAATTCGCCGGATTGTTTTCCTTATTCCAAACCTTGTATAGACCTGGCAAAAAAGCCCGGCTTTCATTGTCATTGCGACGCTCTCGGTTTTTGCACTCCATTTTTTCTTTCATGAGGGCAGTTGAGAGCTCACCCTTGCTAAGCTGACGATTAGACCGAAACTCAACATAGAGTTCTTCGATCATTTTGATTTGCTCTTCAGCCGAAACTGTCGTCCAACGCATCGCCATCTGGCGTACGTGTTCCGGCAAACATTTCTCAGCTTCTGAAACAATCATCTGACCACAGAGGCGAATCAACGCTCGTTCTTCAGCAGAACGAACCTCAACCACCACTGTTTTACGAGCCTTCTCAATCGCCGCCTTTTCAGACATGCGATTGATCAAGCTTCCGAAATGCAGGTGGCCCACTTTCAAAGCGATAGCTTTCTCAGATCGCGAATCCAAATCCGCAGTCTTGACAGTTTCGGCCAGAACGAGATTTTTGAATTCCTCGGTCTTGATCAGCGAATCCATATCAGTTCCACAGGTCTTGAGAACATACCGAATAACGTTCAACATGGGACACCTCTTTCTTTGCTTGTTTTATTGATTTGTCAAAATTCACTACTCGTATAGTATAGCACAAATCATTGACAAAGTCAATTATTTTTTTTACAAAAAACCTATGTTTTACATAAGGAAAACCGCCGGCAAGCTACGCTTGCCGGCGGTCCCACATACATATACCTATAATACCTATACTATCTATTCTCTACTGTATATCCGCCACCCTCCCTCCTTTGACAACTTTCAACACAAACTCTTTATTTGAATCACCATTCTGATCAATGCTAATCGTTCCACTCAAACCAGCGCGATTTTGTGTATTATACAGATAGTTTTTAATACATTCACCACCAGCGTTTTCACATTGCAGCTTAGCATCCAACATTAAGTTGTAGGCATCATAGGCCATCGCACCATAGATATCTTCCTGAATGTCTTTGTTAAATCTTGCTTTATAGTCGGATAAGAACTTCACGAATTCGGGAGAGTTGTTACTGTACTTATAAACGGTTATCATCACACCTTCAGAATTTGGATTATGAATTACTGATTGAAGTGAAAATACTTCGTTAGCAATAATTGGAATCTTAACTTTCAACTCATGTAATTGATTTAATAAAGCATTTGCCATGGTTGGAGTCAAAGTGTGAACGAATATCACGTCAGGTTTCTGAGCAACTATCTTAAGAATTTGTGAACGCACATCAATAGAAGCGAGAGCCGCTGTTTCAGTAAAGATTTTAACATCAGTTTTAGCCGACATTTCTTTCATGAAAGAATCTTTCCAGCCGATTGGATATTCATTGTTTTCAACAATAATACCAATTTTCTTGTAGTTATCTTTTTCAATAATTTTGGCAGCAGCCTTTCCACCTGTTACTGATGAAGCAGACAAACGGAAAACATAATCTCCGGCTGTTGTAATACTTGGAGCAGCCGCACCAGGTGAAAGCATAACTATTTTATTTTCATCAGCAAGTTTGGAGGTTGAAAATACAGGACCAGAACACAAACTGGAAACAATTACATCAACTTTATCTATAGTTATCAATTTTTGAGCCGCAGCAACTGCCTTCTTAGGATCACAAACATCATCTTCATAGACAACTTCAACTTTCTTACCGTCTATACTTGGACGTTGTTCATTGGCCAACTGAAAAGCTTGAAAGATAGATTCGCCAGTAGAAACACCAAGTGCACCAGTCATTGGACCAAAGAAACCGATCTTGAAAGAGTCCTTATGATTGTTTTTGGTAATAGAGATACCAGCAATTATAACTACTAAAATGATAATAACCGTACCGAGAATTAAATTTTTCTTAGACATATTCATATATATTTTATAACTTTGTTAATAATAAGCAATCAATCTTCTATTTATGTCACTCTCTTTTCTGTCATCCTCGCGCAGGCGGGGATCCATCTTAATCCTGGATTCCCGCTTTTACCAACAAGGGCACTTCCATTTTCTACACAGAGTACCGTGAAGAAAATTTGGTCGCGCGGGAATGACACAGGACGGGGACACTGAAGTATTTACATTCACCATAATACATTGCATTATTAATCTTGTCCCAAAAAGTGGACCTGCTATGCAAAAAGCTTAATTTGACCTTGTTTTATATGCATATTATAATACAGCTTATTAGTCGCTAAAGCCGACCAAAAATGAACATAGCACAATTACTAACACAATACGGCCTAACCAAGAACGAATCTGCTGTCTATACAGCTTTAATTAAACTTACTGAAGCTTCTGCCTATGCCCTATCAAAAGAAACCAAGATCCCAAAGACTACTATTTATGAAATACTGGATAGCCTAAAAGAAAAAGGTTTTGCATCTAAGTCTATCGTAAACAACTCATCTTACTACACCGCCGAAAGTGCCAACCGTTTTCTCTCTACCGCCAATGAAAAGGTTGATTTAGCCAAGATGATTATTCCAGCCTTAGAAAATGTAAGACAAGATCACAATAGTGCTACTCCATCTGTTAAGTTTTACGTCGGTGAAGAAGGTGCTAAAAAAGCGTTTGAAGATGTCTTGGAAACGATTAAAAAAGCAAACTCCAAAACTATCTATGCCGTCGTAGATCAAGAGATGAAAGACTTTCTTCCCCGCTATCTACCAGACTGGATGAAAAGACGCGAAAAACTTGGAGTATATACCAAACTTTTAACCTGCACAGACGACAACAAATCTGAACCGCAATATTTTAACAATAATGAAATGCGCGAGACTCGCCTGATTCCCAAAGAATATATTTTCAGTACCTCAATGGATATTTACGCCAACAAAATCGCCATCTTCTCTCACAAAGATAACATTCCCCATGCCATTATTATTGAATCCGAGCACATTGCTGAAACTCTTAAAAGATTCTTTGAATTTATGTGGAAGTTTGCGGAGGTTCCGACAAAGTAATCTATAAAAAAAACCAATCGTTCGTGATTGGTTTTTTGTATATTATTTTATCACCTCAATCTTCCCATCCTGAATAATTTTTACATGAAATGGTGAGGACAGATATTGATCATCAGCTGTTTTATTGTAAATCCATTCACCTAGAACTCCATTATAATTCTTAATGACGGAAAAAGCTTTCATAATAGAAGCTTTGCTTGAGTCTGTAGCAGAATTTAATATCATAACGGTATCATAACCGTTTCCCGCATAAGCTATCTGACTTACATTCTTGTATTTAGCTAAATATTCAGCTCTAAAAGCATCTGAGACTTCGTAATTTACAAACACGGCACCATTAATATTCTTCCCAGCATTATCTATATCACTTTGATTTTCAAAGAAGTCAGTACCAAATGTTGATGTTTTCATACCAATAGCAGCAGATTGATTATAAAACTGACTGATTTGACCACTAGCCAAAAAGACTCCAACCACATCAAAATATTTATTGTTTTTTAGCTTGGTTATAGTTGTTTTAAAATCCATATCACCGAATGATAAATATGTATCTATCACTGTAATAGTTTCATCGGCTTTCTTAAACTTACTCATAGCCGACAAGAGAGTGTTGAAATAGGCGGTCTCAAGTTTAACTATAGCCACGTTCTTCATATTTTTAGAACGCAAGTATGACCAAGTCATTTCAGCATCGTCCTCAGCTTTATTTAGAGTTCTAATTATCGAAGAATCATTTTGAGCAACAGACGGAATCGTAGTAACAGCTATAAACGGAATCTTTGAATTCTTAAAAAGAGGAGCCAGAGCTTGAGATGTAGGATCACCCCAATTTACAACAACATTTACTTTATTGAGATCCTTAAGTTTGTTATAAGCTGAAATAGCTTTAGCAGAGTCATAAGCACTGTCTTCAAATACAAAAGACAACTTAGTATTACCTAGTTTTTCTTGAGCGAGACTAATACCATTTCTAAACGCTTCACCATACTCGGCTAGAGGACCAGTTAGCGGTGCAATCACCCCAACCTTAATAACCGAACTATCGTTCGTAGCTGGTGAGTTTTTAGCAACTGCAACAATTCCGACAATTATAATGACCGCCAGTACCCCCCCCCACAATTTTTAAAGTTTTAGACATTTAGTTTTTTATTAATAATTATTGTAATTCAACAAACTTACTGTCTTTAACTGTTTTGAGGATTGGTAAGAAAGTCGCGTCGTGATTTTTATCAAAACTCAAATTACCAAAAATGGAATTAAACTTCTCATTTGCTAGTTTATTTTGAACACAGCCATTATCCTTATAGTCGCAATCCTTAAAAGCTAGACCCAAAGTCTTTATTGATTGATAAGCAACTGCAACATAATAGAGATTGTAAGGATCTTTATTATATTTTGTTTTGTAAGCCTGACTTAAAGTATCAACCCCAATTTTGTTTTCATTATTAAGTGGAAAAACATAAACCAGTCCATCGGCACTCTTACCAGCCAGCTCTATTAGATCCTTGTCCTGAACTGTAGAAAGACTAATGTAATTGGTCTTTAAACCAATATCATTGGCTGTTTTAATAATAGTTCCAGCGGTTCTACCACTGTACGGAATTATAAATATAACATCGGGATTAACTTTTTTAATCTTAGTAACAATAGTTCTGTAATCAGTTTCCGTAGGCAAGAACGACTCGGAGCCAACTAAATCTAAGCCAGTTTCGTTCTTCAACTCAGTTTTAAAAGCACTCGTAAAGTCAACACCAAACTCATTGTTAATAGAAATAATAGCAACTCGCTTAAAATTTTTTGTCTTTACATGTTCAACCAGTTTCTTTCCGGCCGTTTCAACCGTCATGTCAATTCTGAAATTATTCAAACCACCAGTTCTATAAGAAGTACCCCAAGTAGATACAGCCAACTGGATTACTCCATCTTCATTATTTTTCTTTGAACTTGCAATCGCCATAGAAACCGGTGTAAGACCCGTCACGACAGCATTAACGTGATCAACACTCTTTAATTTTTCATAAGCTGAAATACCAACATCTTGTTTTGATTGACTATCTTCCGAAACAAAAGAAATTTTGAATGGATCTAATCCGTATTTATTATACAATTCGTCAATTGCTAATTCATAACCTTTTTGCATCTCTTCTCCTGGAACAGCGGCAGACCCGGTCAAAGTATTAATTAAACCAATTTTAATTGTGGAGTTATTTGTAGAAACTATATTGTTTTTTGCTAATACTAAAATTCCAACAATTACGACTATCGCTAGCACCAGGAGCGCGATTTTTAATGTTTTACTCATTTATTTTAATTAATAATTACTTAACATCCACAAACTTTCCACCTGAGATTGTCTTTAAGACATAATCTCTTTGAACACCTTCACCAAATTCGTTAAATGACATTATACCAGAAACACCGTTGTAAGGATTATTTGATCTAATAGTTTTGGCAAGACAAATATTGTCAGTACTACCACAAGTTTTAACCGCGGAATCAATCATATAAACAAAATCATAAGTCAAAGAAGAAAAGTCATTGGCGTCTTTATTGTATTCAGTTTTATAGGCAGTTTTAAAATCATTCGTGATCTGAGTATTTGGTAAAACATTTATACTATAAATCAGACCTTCTAAAGTATCTTTAAAAGTATTATCTTCCAAAAGTGGTGCCGTAATAGAATAACTGTTTGAAAATTTCTTTGGATTAAAATTCATTTCTTTCGCCTGTTTAAGGAAACTAGTTAAAACATTTGGTCTGATTTCAACGTACAAACAATTCACTTTTTCAGATTTAAGTTTTGAAATAACAGTACGATAATCCATACTGTTGATTGGAACTAAATTTTCAAAATATTTAGTTGAGGTTCCAAAAGCATCTTTGAATCCAACCAATTTTAATTTAGAAGCATCAGTATCTTCTACGACAGAACCGATAGCAGTACAACTCGCATTATTTTTAGCATAAATACCAACTGATCTACCGGCATTGGTCATTTCGGCGCCCATTGGAATAAAATTGGAGCCTTGTTTGGTAACTGGACTACCATCAGCAGTTGCCGTATGAGCCAAAATAACTACTTTTGATTTTTCTAAACCAGAAGCCACAGACAAACTTGCACCTCTAAATGAAGTGATGATGATCGGAGCGTTTTTAACACTAACTAAAAAATTTGCAGAATCAAGACTGGATTTTGGATCAGCTTTTCCGTCTTCAATCATTAGTTCGTATTTGATCTTACTCTTAGCATTTAGTTCTTTAACAGCCAATTGCATTCCTTGTTTCTGAGCATTACCAAGATCAGCTAAACCACCAGTAAGAGGTAGAACAGCGCCGATTCTTACAACCTGGGAGGAGGCTTTGTTGTAAGTTGTTTTAATCAAAGTGACAGCTACTATCACCACCACTAAAACCCAAATCGCAATCTTTAAATTCTTATTCATTTAGAATGATTATTTATTAATAATTTACTCGTTAGAGTGTATCACAACACTATTTATGTGACAAGGGGTAAAATTGACTTTTAGGACTGAATGTGCTATAATAGCAAGTGAAATAACCTGATTTTAGGTTATAAATTAGTGACAACGATGTCACTAAAGAACCTTCACAAAACAGTTAAGTTAGGAGAAAACCCATGAAAACGATTAAAGTCTTTGTGTCCGTTTCCGAAAACAATGGCATCCGCCCAGTCATTGATCTCTCGATCTTGGAGGTGTTCAAGTCAATGATTTTTGGCTCTCCCTACGGTTCCGTTGGGGTGCCGGGAGTTCCTGACTTCAAGATCATCGTCAACTTCAACCTGGAAGTGGTTTCCAACCACCAGGATGCAGATGTGGTGATTCTCGGCAGTCGCGAGAAGCTCGACAAGTTTTACAACGATTGGTGGAAGCAGGATTTCCTCTTCATACCTTTGCAGGTAAAACAATTACCTCCCGCCAATGCCAAGGAACTGCGGATTCATCATTATGATATCCGTGGAGCCGTGGTGAAGGCAATGGCCGAATTCTTTCAGGCCTACGAGCCCAAAGTTCGTGATCCTGAAATGGACATAGTGAGGACTTCGGATCTCTATCTGGCGAAGAATCCGACGACTGACAGTGTTCAGGTACTTGTCATCGACGACAAGATAGAGAATCTGAAACTGGCTCTTGATCTGCTGACTGAGCGTCACTCGGTTACGCTCACAAGTGGTTATGGCGAGGCGATGGACCTGCTGAAGACGAACAAGTATGACGCCATCCTTACAGATTGCGACCTGCCAGTTCGGACGATCACTGGCACCGCCCTGAGTTCCAGCAACATTGACTTCAATGCGCTCGGCCACATCGGTCTTCTGCAGATCTTTGAATTGACCGCCATGGGCCATCCCGTTGCGCTCGTTACGGCTGGTGGCAATCACCATGCCGACTGGCAGACAGCTATGTTAAACAAGGCTGGCCAGACACAGGTGGTTAACGGACAGCCAGTGGTGTTCTTCACCAGCGGTAAGCCGTGGGACAAAGCCTTGGAAGCTTTGCTCAAAGCGAAGAATTCCAAGTAACGCCTTTGGGATGAGCTATAATCATCCCCTGCTCCAAGCGCGAAGTTGCGCTTGGAGCTTTTTTTATTAAATTTTATAGAGTCTATCTTTACCTGCGTGTCATCCTCGCGAATGTGGGGATCCATCTATTTTTGTATTAAGACTTTTTCTGATTCCTGGATCCCCGCGTTCGCGGGGATGACAGAAAAAAATACTAATATGAAAATCCGTATAGGCTTAGCCTATACGGATTCTAATTCTAATTATTTTATTTTTACTTCTTCCCAAGAATTCCCCTCGGTCTGAACAATAAAAAGATTATAAATACAGAAAAGGAGATAGCGTCTTTCCATTCACCGGAGATTTGCCAAATACCAAAGTTTTCAACTAGACCAAGCAAGAAAGCACCGAGCACGCCACCGTAAATATTGCCCACACCACCAATAATGGCGGCAATCACACCTTTAAGTAAAAGAGCAAAACCCATGGTCGGTTCTATACCTGTATCCAAGCCAATCAGGATGCCCGCCAAACCACAAACAGCCGAACCAATGAAGAACACTCTGCCGATTATTTTTGAAGTGTTTATACCGACAATTTTTGAAACTTCTTCATCATCAGAAATAGCTTTAACCGCTTTGCCAAACATAGTGTACTTCATTACCAAAGCTAGAGTCGTCATAACTACAATGCCTGAAATAAATATACCAATCTGAACATAAGTTACACTACCACCAAAGACATCTAACACTTCGGAAGGAACAAGATTTGATAAAGTGTAAAATTGACTAGTAAAAATAATAGCAATGATGGCCTGAATCACCGTAGAAACGCCCAGAGACGCAACTAGGTAAGACATACCGGAGGCATTATTTTTCCTCAGTTTAGTATAGACAAGTTTGTTTACTAAATAGCCGATGAAACCAGTAAAAAGAACTGAAATAATAATAGCAACGGTTAAATCCAAACCACTTTTTTGAGCTAGGAAGAAAACAGAATAGCCACCGATCACTGACATAGCACCAGCGCCTAAATCAAAAAATTTTACGGTGCTAAAAATTAGATTAAAACCAATGGCAATCATCGTGTAGATGGAGCCAGTGATTAAACTATTGAGCAGAAGTTGAATGACTATATCCATAAGATAGGTAAATTATATAGTATGCGAGTTTTTTTGTCATTCTATTCTTGCGATATAACTAAGACTAATACTGATTCCTGGATTCCCGATCAGGCCTTAAAGGCACTCGCATTTTCTACCATGGAATACCATGAAGAAAATTGGGTCGGTCGGGAATGACAATACTAGGACTAGGTCTGGATTGCCACGTCGGTTTCTAAGAATCAACTTCCTCGCAATGACGAATATAAAAAACATAAAGACCGGCAGTCCACCCAGGGCGGACTGCCGGCTTTTTTCCTTATACTACATACTTATACTCATACTTCCCCAACCTATATTTCCTCCACCACCTCAATCCCCAAAATCGCTAACGCATTTTTTAACACTTGAGCTACTGCTCTGGTGATAGCCAATTTATGTGGTTGATTCTCTCCTCCGTCCAAAATCATTTCTTGACCATACCAACTATTAAAGGCGGCGCATAATGACAGAATATATTGAGCGACATGATGAGCTGATAATTCGGTTTGAGACTTTTTAATAACATCTGGATACATAGCCAAAACTTTGGCAACATCACTACCAATTTCACTATTCATAGGTTTTATTTCCACATCACCCGCTTTACGCAAAACTGACTTGGCACGAGCGTAGGTATACATAGCATAAACGCCAGAGTCGCCGGTTGTTTGAATAGAGTTTTCAACATCAAAAGCAGTATCTTGGTTACGATCAGGTTTTAAGAAACTAAACTTTACAGCGGCGATAGCGAGTTTTTCCGCCAAAACATCTGAGCCTGAGGTAATTTTATTATCAGTTTTCAAACGTTCTAATATTTTAGTTTTAACCAAATCCAAAACATCGTCAATTAAAACAACCGTGCCAGCACGGGAGGACATCTTTTTAATTTCACCTGATTCATCTTTTAGTGCCACGTAGCCATAGGCCACGTGAGTAAAGTCTGATACTTTTCCAATACCAAGTTGTTCGCAAACTGCAAACATTTGTTTCATTGCTAAAGATTGATCCGGACCAATCACCCAAATAAGACGGTCGGCATTGTGGGTTTTTTTCTTGAGATCAGTTAGAGCAATATCTTGAGTGATATACAAAGCAGTACCGTCTTTTTTCAATAGAATAGTATCGGATAAATTATATTTTTCTAAATCAGTTAAAACCGCACCATCTTCAAGTTTTTTAAATATACCCATTTCCAAACCTTTTTGAATATAATCTTTTCCAGCTTGATAGTGTTCATGTTCATTCCACACCTTATCCCAACGGTTACCCAGACGAGCTAAGGTTCGTTTTATTCCACGATAAGAAAATTCCAAAACATAAGACCAAAGTTTCCAAATGTTTTCATCCTTGGCTTCCCACTTCACCACCATATCACGCACTGCGGCATCCACCTCAGGATTAGTCTCACAAGCTTTAGATCCTAAGACATAACATTCAGATGCAAAAACATCTGGTAACATATTCAAGTCCTCAGGTTGTTTCCAGTCAGACTGATGAATCGCCCAATAGTTCACATCAATGGGAGTACTAGCATCTTTCCGCATTTCAGCCAAATATCCGTACATCATTTTTGCAATAGCGATACCACGGTCATTGTTTACGGCTTCACAGACAACTTGTGCACCACTAGTTTCCAGTAAACGAACAATACCCATTCCAACTAGATTATTTCTCAAGTGACCGAGATGCATTGCCTTGTTTGGGTTTGGCGAAGTATGCTCCACTACACATTTTAAGCCAGACAAAGAGGCGTTGCTTCCAAAAGACTCACCGTGATTTAAAACATCTTCTAAAACTGCTTCAGAAAATTCACTATCCAAAAATAGATTAACAAAACCAGGTTTAGCCACCGCAACCTTTGTTAAACCAGATATTTTTTTAGTAGATAAATATTCTGCAAGTTCGTTAGCTACAGCCATTGGATTAGAAGAAAGGTTTTTTGCATAACGTAAAGCAACGTTTGTTGCCAAATCACCGTGCTCAGCCACAATTGGTTTTTCCAAGTTTACAGTCGCATCAGAAACACCCTTAAGAGATAGAAACGCCTTAACCTCTGATTTTATTGATTCTAAAATTTTTTCGCTTTTCATTTTTTATTTTTGTATTGTCATCCTCGCGAATGCAAATATTCAATTATTGGTTTAAGACTAATTATGATTTCTGGATTGCTTCGTCGGGAGACCTCCTCGCAAAGACAGAAAATACAAGACTTATTTCAATATAATAGCACTATAACATAAATGGGTTTTTGTATAAAGATAACGAAAAAGCGGGTATCGCGACCGGCCAGAACAAATTCATATTTGTTTTAGGTCGCGATACCCGCTTTTTGATACAATTATTCGTATCTCAACGCGTCAATCGGATTTAAATTTGAAGCTCTGGCCGCTGGATAGTAACCGAACACAATTCCAATTACCGCTGAAACACCAAATGACAAGACAACAGATGAAGTAGAAATTACCGCCGTTAATAAACCCGTGAGAGTAATAGCCCAAGCTATTCCAATTCCAAGTAAAATTCCAATAACTCCACCCACAATCGTAAGCATCATAGATTCAACTAGAAATTGAAGTTGGATATTTTTCTTTTTGGCACCAACAGCCTTTCGTAAACCAATTTCTCTAGTTCTTTCGGTTACAGTTGTTAACATCATATTCATAATTCCGATTCCACCCACGAGCAATGAAATACCAGCAATCGCCGCCAGTAGATAAGTCATCGTCGAAGTAATAGAAGAAGCAGTCGCCAACATATCTGATTGGTTCATAGTACTAAAGTCAGCTTTAGTTGGGTCGGAAATATTATGTCTAGAAAGTAAAATGTCTGTAGCTTGATTCTGTACGTCAGTTACCAATTCTGGAGTTTGGGCCGATATGTTTATTGAAGAAACATATTTACTACCACTTAAAAGCTGCTGGGCTGCAGAAATCGGAATATAAACAACATCATCCGCACTACCCAGACCTGTTCCACCCTTGGCTTGAGTGACACCAATGACAGTAAATTCATTGCCGTTGATTCTGATAGTTTTATTTATGGCATCAGAACTTGTTCCCAGTAAATCGTCTCTCGTGGTCGGACCAAGGACTGCAACACGAGCCATTTGACTAACCTGTTCATCAGAAAAAAAAGTACCAGAATCAACTATAATATTTTTAATATCAATATAAGACGGGGTTGTTCCTATAACCGATGTATTAGTATTTGTTCCAGCGGCAACGACTTGTTTTTGGGAAGAAACAACTGGCGCCACATATTTAGCTGAAGTAACTCCGTCACGAATAGCATTAGAATCATCCAGAGTGAGGGTGTTAGCAGAACCACGACTAGTTCTAACGTTACTGCCAGCGGATCTAACCGCACCTGGCGAAATAACAACTAAATTTGAACCGATAGATTCAATTCTAGATTGAATAGAATTTGTCGCTCCATTTCCAACTGCAAGCATCGCAATAACTGAGGCAATACCAATAATAATACCGAGCATTGTTAAGCCAGAACGTACTTTATTACTTAGTAAACCAGATGATGTTTCCGACATTAAATCTTTTAAAGTCATGATGTTTATTTTTTATCTTCGTTACAAATACAGGGATCAACAACCCTTTTATTGTCATTAATCTTGTCACTAAGTATTTGCCCATCACGAATATGAATTATTCGGTCGGCATGTTCAGCTACATCTAATTCGTGAGTGATCAGAATAATTGTATGTCCTTCTTTTTTGTTTAAATCTTGAAAAGTTTTCAAGACAATCTCACCAGTTCTGGTATCCAAGTTACCTGTCGGTTCATCGGCCATAATCAAAGATGGATCGTTAACTAGGGCGCGAGCAATGGCTACGCGTTGAATTTGTCCACCAGAAAGTTGATTGGAAAGATGGTGCCATCTAGTCTCTTCGAGCCCAGCCGAACGTAAAGCCAACTCGGCCATTTCAAGTCTTTTTGCCGATGGAATTTTTAAATATACTAGTGGCAAAGTTACATTTCTAATTACTTCGGTTCTTGGAAGTAAGTTAAATGATTGAAAAACAAAACCAATTTTATTACCACGTATACCAGCCAACTGATCATCAGACAATTTTGAAACATCTTCATTGTCTAGAAAATATTCGCCAGAAGTTGGGGTATCTAAAGCCCCTAAAATATGCATCAAGGTTGACTTGCCAGAACCAGACGGCCCCATAATCGCAACAAATTCCCCGTCATTGATCGTAAAAGAAACTCCTTTCAAGGCGTGTGTTACTGTTTCTCCATTTACGTAAGACTTTTTGATATTTTTACATTCAATCATTTTAAATATATTTTAATCGTGGATTCCTCCAATTGCACCTGGGCCACCCATACCACCAAACCCACTTCTAGTGTTTGTCGTCGCAGAAGCGGCAGAGGTTTTAGCTGATCCGGCGCTCACAGTAGTCTTCTTGGTTACAATCATTTGTCCGTCAGACAGACCAGACAAAATTTCTGTTGAAGTGTTATTAGAAATACCGACAGCAATCTCTACGTTCTTAACTGGATATTCCGAAACGATATTAGCGGTAGAACTAGCAATATTCCTCATAGGTCGAGTAGAAGAACCTCGAGTTGAGGACCCAAAATCTCGGCGAGTTGAGGAAGAAAAATCACCAGTTGAAGAAGCAGTATCAGCCACTAAAACAAATTTTTTGCCGTTCATAGTTGTAATAGCGGAAGTTGGAATTATTAAGACCCCAGTATGCTTGGCAGTTTCAATACTGACCGAAGCCGTCATTGCAGTTTTAATCTGATCATTCTGACCGCTCATCTTAATCTGGGCAGCATAACTAACTACGCCTTGAGTTACTGTTCCTAACGGATCAATAAAAGCCACACGACCAGAAAGAGACACGCCAGGTAAAGAATCAAAAGTGACAGTAACTGGGTTATTAGCGGAAATTTTTGCAGCATCAACTTCATTTAAAGTTACGTTGATAACTTTTTCTGCAGTAATAAGTGTCCCCAAAGAATCAGCGGAAGAAACAGACTGGCCGACTTCAGCGGATAAACCACCTATTTGTCCATCAAAGGGCGCAGTTATAATACGACTAGCATATGTAGTCTCGGCATTAGCAAGATTAGATTTCGCATTATCTAAACTAGCTTGAGCCACCGCCAAATCATCCGCTGTTGGTGGTTTAGTTTTTACCGTAATATTATCTTTAGTTTGTTGCAAGGAAATAACATTATTATTATATGATTGTAAAGTGGAAGTTAAATCACTAATTAGTGAATCAATACTTCCTCTGGCAGATGAAGCAGCACTCTTGGCAGAATTAATAGCTGATTGTCCAGAAGAATCATAAGCATTGCTATATTGAGAAGTCAGAGCAGTCATGTCATCAAAATAATTTCTTTCAGTGTTCAAATCAGCAATCGCTTTGTTTATCGCTGTTGGTAAATCATCAGTTACACTAAGAGTTTTATTATTCAATCTCCAAGCTTCTAAGATTGGACCAATATAATATCTCCCTTGGTTAACATTGTTCTGCAACTGCATATTATTGAACTGAGCACCACTAACCACAAAGGTTGGATTATTCCCCAGTGGATTATTAAACAAAGAATCTGTATTTAAATATACAGAATTGGAAGCCGTAGTATAAGCAGTTTTTAATTTAATTAAAATATTTTGTTTAGCATTGTCTAAAGTGGTTTGTGATTGAACTAGTGAATTATTTAAGGATAAAGTCTCAGACTCGGTTAAGCCAGTAACAACTTTATTGTAATTTGCTTGTGAACTAGCAACAGTTGCCTTAGCTTGATTGAGAGACTGTAATGCGTTCTTACCGTCCAAAATAGCTATAACCTGACCAGCGTAGACAGTGTCGCCATTCTTAACCCTAACGGAAGTAATTTGCCCCAAAGTTTGAGTTTGACCGGTCGTATTTGGTTTCAAAGAAACTTTACTCAGGGTTGAAACCTGACCAATCGCGTTAACAGATAAAACCAAATCGCCTGTTTTAACCTTGCCAAAAGTGTATTGAACACTAGAAACGCCAGCATTCATTTTGTTATAAGTGTAATAACCAACACCAATAATGGCAATTATAATTATGACCGTCCAAACCTTATGGCCGATAAAGAAACGTTTAAATTTATTAACTAGCTTCATAGATAATTATTTGTTAATAGTGTTAGTTGCATTGATTCCCGGAGCTCTAAATTCGAGACCGCGCGGACCCATGTTATTAAAACCCTCTGGAGTAACGCGAATCAACTTGGCATTAATAGACCCATCCTGAGAAGGTTGCCCAATTACAATTACATTTGAACCGATTTTTATGTCGCTTATCAAAATACTATCCTTAGCACTTTTAATCTCGGTTTTAGAATCTATAGATACAACTTTTTCGACTCCACTGATATCTTCAACAACTATAGTACTTGAGGCAACTGACAAAACTTTACCTGTCGCGCCAAAAGCTCGAACGTTATCACGAGGATTACCACCGGGCATCATGTTATTATTCTTTCCAAAAAACATATTTTCATAGCGATCGGCAAAATTACACTTAAAATTTGCCCGCTGATGACCAAAAGCTACTCCCGCAAAAAATATTGCCAAGATGACAGCAATCAATCCTATTACTGACAAACTCCACATCAACCATTTAGTCTCACAAACTTTTTTAAAATGTAAAAACATATTATTTTATTTAGCCGAACAATTATTGTTTTAGGCAATTAATTATTAAAACCCAACTTAAATTTATTTTGACGAACAACTGACAAATTGCCCGTTGCAAAAACTAAAATAAATAAACTAACAAATACCGCCACCAAACTTACAACTGGCAAACTCTCAGTCACTAACAAAAGAAACTCTTTCCAGTAACTTAGAACGGCCCCACTATCAGTAAACAGTAGTGACAATGAAGTTAGCAAACCGGTCTGAGTAGCGTCTTGATAAATCCACCAGAACGCGCCCACACTAGCAATCGAAGATATAACAACGAAAAAATACGAAAAAAACGACTCAAATCGAGCCTGTTTTATTTCTGCCTGACTTATTCTAGCTAAAATACGTTGTTTTAGCTCAGATGTCACTTCATACTCTTTAATATATTTACCTTGCTTGGATAGCATACTTGTTATACGTATTAATTAATAATTTTGGTGCATTAATTATTTTGACCTAGGTCTGGTTTTCTATCCAGTTTTTCTTAATCTTAATGAGTGAACGTCGGTATATACTTTTTACTGTATTCACCGGCTTCGAAATAACTTCGGAAATTTCTATAAATGGCAATTCTTGTTCTAAATGTAAAAGTAAAATTGTTTGTTCGACTGGAGACAACTTTGAAACTTCTTCATCGAACTTGGTCTTCAAAAATTTCTGATCAAAAATTTCTTCCGGCGACGGCAACTCTGAAATCAAAGTGTCAGAAAATTCAGTTTCTTCGGTATCGAGCAGAGAAAAAGAAACATCTTTGCGTTTGCGATGCCAATCCATGACAACATTGCGAGCAATAGTTAGCAACCAAGTAACAAATTTCTTCTCAGAATCAAAATGACGCAAGTTTTTCCAAGCTCGTAAAAATGTTTCTTGTAATAAATCATCGGCCACCGCACTGTTGCCACCATAACGTATTATAAAGTTATAGGTATGTTTAATATGCCTATTTACTAGGGTTTCGAAACTTTGCTCGTCACCAGCCAAATATTTAATAATCAAATCCTTGTCTGATTCCATACGTATTACAATATATCACCGTTTAATCAAGAATGATAATTATAATAATATACAAAAAAACCAAGGCCTTAACCTTGGTTTTTTGTATATTAGTTTCCTTTGTGATCAACGAAGGTCAAAGCTTTTCCACTTTTACCTGCGCGACCGGTACGGCCAATACGATGAATGTAATCATCATAAGTAGCCGGTAAATCATAGTTAATAACATGGGACACGTTTGGAATATCCAAACCACGAGCCGCCACGTCAGTCGCTACGAGAATTTTTACAGTATTGTCTTTGAACATACTAAGAGCCTTTTGGCGTCTAGCGTGTGGTTTGTCGCCGTGAATTGATTCGGCCTTGAAACCACGTTTCATTAACTGAACTGATAATTTTTCTACACCGTGTTTAGTTCGACCAAAAATCAATACTTTAGAAAAGTCTTCACCGTTTAGTAAGTCATGTAAAACATCCAACTTATCTACACCGGTTAATACTTTAACAATGTCTTGTTCAACATCTTTTGAGGTATCGCGAGTTTTAACAGAAACATTTACTGGTTCATGTAAGAATTCCTTGATCAATACTTCAATCTGTTTATCCATAGTAGCGGAAAAGAACAAAGTATTTCTATCGTCAGGCATCTTATTCATGATGTAACGCATATCGTTGATGAAACCCATATCAAGCATTCGGTCAGCTTCATCCAGAACAATCGTGTTGATTTGTGCCGGCTTGATCATTCCTCTTTCGATTAGGTCTTTTAGGCGACCTGGGGTTCCAATAATAAAACTATTGTGATAACGAAGTTCCGATATCTGGCGACCAATAGAGGCGCCACCAACACAACAAACAGAATACATCTCTAAAGTACCGAGAAGACTTCTGAATTCTTGGTCAATCTGAATCGCTAATTCACGAGTTGGTACAATAACTAAAACTTTTTCTTTAGGGTTGAGTATAGCTTTTTGCATCAAGGGAATTAAAAAGGCTCCAGTTTTTCCAGTTCCAGTATTCGCAATTCCGACAACGTCTTTACCTTCTAAAATGTAAGGAATAATTTTGTCTTGAATCGGAGTTGGAGTTGAAAAACCTTTAGCTAAGATATTAGCCTGTAACCTGGCATCTAGGGCAAAATCAGCGAACTTGTGACTAGGCACAAATACTTCGGACTTTTCGGTTACAACTGCCTTATTAATAAAACGGGAGTAATGTAGTTTTTCACCTTCAAAGCGATTGCTTGAACGAAAATTTCTACCACCACCAAAACCACCTGAGCGACGTGGAGCAAAACCTCCTCGGTTTCCATAACCACCACGACTACCACCGAATCCACCCTGAGAACCCTGACTTGAAGGACCTCTATTAAAAGAAGGTCGGCCGGCAAAAGCGGGTTTATTCGCAAAGGCTGGTTTACTTGAATATCCAGGACGACTTGGAAAAGACGGTCTACTTGACTGAGCAGTACCAGCACTTACTGGGCGGCCATGACTAGTTCTAAAAGGACGACTACCACTTTGGGCAGGTCGATCAGAACTTGGTCTGCTGTTTCTAAACATATTTTTCTTCCTAAACATTTTATATATTCAATGTTCGGGTATTAGTTAAAATAAGGTTTATAACCTTAAGTTTCGTTTTTACTAGCATGGTGAATGAATAGGCATTCACATAACATTCGCTATTCGAAATAACAATCACAATCTAATAGTTGTTGTGATTAAAAGTAAAAAGCCGCACGGAGGATATTGCGACTTTTAACGCTACTCAGTGAGATGATTTACTTGTGTATAATAACAAATGTGAGTTACCTTGTCAAGACCAAAGTTTGCTTACAACAAAATTGCCCTAATTGCAGTCATAAAAATCTCATCCTTAACTAAGCGTCTTTTAGCTTTTTCTTCAATATGTTTTTCATCACCTACCGTCTGCCCTTTCACTAAATTATCAGAAATATAAACCATTGCTGCACATGGCACCTTGAAGTGATTTGATACAGCAAACAAAGTTGAGGTTTCCATTTCCACTCCCAAGAACCCGATTTTCGTCCAGGTTTTGATATCCGTCAAAGTCTCGGCTAACATTGCCTGACAAGTCACAATCGGACCTTTCCAGATAGTTAAATTTTTTGGTAGTAGTATTTCAATCTCCTTACTCAATTTTGGATTAGACTTGTGAAGATTTAGTTTATTGTTCCTAGCATACATTCTAGTACAACTTTCAGCACCATAACTTTGAGTTGGAATTATAACATCAGCCGAACTTCCCTGTTTTTGCAAACCACCACAACTACCAACGCAAATATTTTTCTTGGAACCAAGCAAACAAGCGATATGCGCATACTCAGAAAGCCTAGCACCACCATAGGCACAAACAAACCAATATTTTTTACTATTTATATTAACTTCTAGAATATGACTTAAAAAGTTTTCTAGAGTTCTGACTTCATACTTAATACCTAGAGTATCCAAGTTTTTCTTGTAAGTACCAAAAGCGTCTTCAACGTTCCAGGTGCCATTAATTATAAAGCCGGAAATTTTGTAATCTTCTGGTAAACCTAGTATTTTCTTCCACTCAATGGCAGTGAATTTTTTATACATATATTTGTTTATTAGTTTTTAAACTTTTTCAAATTCTTTGAAATCATTTTAACTACCCCCTTATCTAAAACACTAGGGACTATTTTTTCAATATTCAATTCAGACTTTTTTACATAATTCGCCAAAGTCTCGGCGACTGATAATTTTATCTCGTCAGTAATTACTCTAATTTTATTATCCAGCACTGCACGGAATAAGCCAGGAAAGGCTAGTACATTATTTATTTGATTTGGAAAATCACTGCGACCAGTTCCCACAATAAAGGCTCCGGCCTCTTTAGCTAAGTCCGGCATAATTTCAGGCGTTGGATTGGACATTGCAAAGACAATCGGCTTCTCTGCCATCGTCTTAATGTATTCTGGTTTAAAAATACCTGGAGCACTAACACCAATCAAAACATCGGCTCCTTTTATAGCCTCGGCCAAATCACCTGAGATATTTTCTGGATTAGTTGTCTCCAACATTTTAATTTTGACTGGATTTAAATCTTTACGACTCTTGGACACAATACCGACTGAGTCAACTAATATTACATTTCTAATACCATAAGCGTTTAGTAATCTTGTTGTCGCAATACCTGCAGCGCCAGCACCACAGATCACAACTTTAGCATTTTCTTTATTTTTCTTGGCAAGTTTTAAACTATTAATCATCGAGGCCAAAACCACAATCGCCGTACCATGTTGATCATCATGAAAAACCGGAATATCTAATTCTTTTATCAATCTTTCTTCCACCTCAAAACAACGTGGAGCGGAAATGTCTTCTAGGTTAATACCGCCAAAAGTAGGAGCGATAGTTTTTACTACCTGAATTATTTCTTCAGTATTTTGAGTTGAAAGAACAATCGGATAAGCATCAACACCACCAAACTCTTTAAATAACAAAGCTTTACCCTCCATTACAGGGAGCGCGCCATACGGACCAATATTTCCAAGTCCGAGGACAGCCGAACCATCAGAGACTACAGCAATAGTATTTCCTTTAATTGAATAATCATAGGCCTCGGCCGGATTCTGAGCCAAATGAGTGGAAACCGCGGCCACACCGGGTGTATAAGCCACGCTCAAATCTTCGCGGGTTTTAATCTGTGGAAATTTTCCTTTGATTTCTATCTTGCCCATGTATTTCAAATGGCGTTTGAGTGACTCTTTTTTGTAATCCATCTTTTTAATATTTTTTTTAGTCTTGCCACGAGATAAAATTCCTATTTTATTTTTCGTGGTCTTTGTTTTGTTGTTTTTCATATTTATTTTAAAATTATTTTAATTGCCATACAAACCAGTTAAGGTTGCTGTAGCTATTATATGTTCCGTCATAGCTCTAACCAGGTCGGATTTAGTTGATGAATCTGATATGTCTAAAACGGTATCCAGAGCATAAAGTTTGAAATTGTAGTGATGAGTTCCTGATGGTGAACATGGTGGATACCAACCTTTGGTATCACTGTTATAACCCTCAACGGCTTCACTCGGAATATTTCCATCACCTATAGAGGTTGTTTTTGGATCTATATTCCATATAACCCAATGCACATAGGTGCCGCCTGGAGCATCGGGATCATCCATAACCATAGCCAAAGTTTTTGCTCCAACTGGTACGCCGGAAATATTTAAATTTGGAATTTGGGAACTGCCATTACAAGTGTATTGATCTGGAATCCTTCCATTATTTACAAATGCATCACTTTGGATTTTCATAATTGTTTGAATAGTTACTTTCTTAGGTTCAATAGTTGTTGTCGTCTTTGTTGCATTAACAGGAGGTGCAGTTGTAATTGTCGGCTTAATGTTATTTGGAGGAGTTTGTACCACTGTATCTATCTTGGGAGCAATATTTTTTGTCTCAGAATTTGCAACCGAGACTGTCTCATTTTTAGTTTCTACTTGTTTTCTTATTTCATCATTACTATTTAGATATATAGAATTAGTATTTTGTTGGTTTAAAAAAATTTAAAAATAATATAACAAAGAGCCTACAATAATAATGAATAATGCAAACAGAATGATAAATGTTTTGGTCTTCATAAGGTTTATTATAACTTAAACCATTAAAACTAACCAAGGATATTTTGGCACAAAAAAAGGAGGGGTGGTGTTCCCCTCCTATACTTTCTTTTTGGGTTGTTTAAACAGAAAGAGAACCCATTGGCACTCGGCCAAAGGTAATCTCTCTCCGCGGAAGACATATGACCGCAAACTCCAAGCTCGGATTGACCGCGCCGGGGTTGATGACCAAAGCCCGCTGTCCTTCAACATACAAGGCTTCGCGTGTGAATCCGCAAAGAACAAACTCCGTCTGCGGATGCTTACGGCAGATCTCCATAGAAGCCATATCCATCGCCACTTCACTCTTGGTCATCAGATTCAGGCCGAGATCGAGCTCAACGTAAAAATGATAACCATTGACCACAACGACCGCGCCATCGCCAAGATTTTTGTCCGAAATAACTTTCCAGTTTTCCGGAATCTTGCCCTCCAGAAGCATTTTATTGTATTCAGAGTGCTGATCTTGACGAATTGCGAAATGAACCTGGACATGCCTGAGTTCCGGCCGACCGATATCAGTCAAGGCCAAATTACCACAGTGAATGATGTGAGTCACGTCACGTGCCTCCATCTCCATCAATAAACGCGACCAATAGCCAGAATCACGGTGAGTGATGTCATGACTATCAGAGATAACTCCGATACTGAAGGTCGGACGATCATCGGGTGTCGGCAGTTTCCTACTGAAGACCAGCTCATGAGTCACGGTATCAACCAAAGCGTATTCGTAGCCCCAACCGATTGAGTTCGAAACGGCTCCAGGATTGATGAAGCTTATCAGCTGGCCCTTTTTGTAGGTTTGGAAATGGAGGTGACCTCCAAAAATATATTCCAAACCATCATATTTTGCCCGAATCTCGGACAGAATATGATTAAACTCCGCCAAAGTGGAGGTCAAAAAGTCCATGTGACGCTTGTGCCCCACGTATATCTTCGTACCATCTGAGAGACGGCAGATCCGATCGCCGGACTTCGTAAACTTCCAACCCTGTGGTTTGCCAGTTTCGAAGGCTTCATTGTGCTCTTGTTTATCAACCAGGGCACAGATGACAGGTAGGCCACCGAATAGTTCAGCATTTATATCCTGCTGTTCAATGTCGCCGCAGTGAATAATCACCTCGGCCTTACGTTTTTTTAACTCGTCAACAATACTCTTGATGATATGGGATGGGATATTGTGAGTATCCGACATAATTCCTGCGATCATGTTGCACCTACTTTCTTTTTTGAGTTGCAATTACTGTAATAGACGACAAGGATCTAGAAACCGATATCCGCTATCATGCTAGCAGAAATATACATATATTAATATATGTGTTAAAGCATTCTTTAAAAAACCCTGTTAGCATTAAAAAGGGGGTTATTTTATCTCATTTTTAAAGCCTTTCTAAGATGCTTATATTGTGGTGTAGTTTTTTCTACTAATTTCCAGAATCTTGGGGAGTGATTGAATTCACCCAAGTGACACAATTCATGAACAATAATATAATCACGGATTTCTGGCGGTAAAAAGTGAAGCTTGTAATTAAAATTTAAGTTTCCTTTTCTAGAACAACTTCCCCATCTAGATTTCTGATTTCTGACTGTTATCCTATCATATTTAAAATTATAAAACTGATTAAAATATTCTAAACGTGATTCTACTAATTTTTTAACTTCATCTTTATATAGCAAATAGTCTTTTTTAGAACTTGGTTTTACATAGCGTAAAGGTGAATTCAAAAAATACTGAACTTTATGCAAAATCCAATCTTTTTTCTGCTGAACAAATTTATCCAACAATGTTAAATCGAATCGGCGTGGAATAGTCGCCACCACAGAGCCATCTCGCTGAATAGTAATTCGCATCCGTCGGGCGCGAGGGCTTTGTTTAATAGTATATTTAACTGATTCTAAATCAGACATTAGAGTAGTATATCAAAAAAGTAACCTCTGGGTTACTTTTCTAGATCCAACACCTCGTCAATTCGTATCTTAGACACAAAGTCTGGAACGTGAGAAACAATAATCATCGCACCTTCGTATTTATTTAGAGCTTCGGCAATTACTGGCAAGTGACGAAAGTTAATGTGGTTTGTTGGCTCATCCAAAATAAGTAGTCCCGGTTTCATTAAGACCAAACGTGCAAAAGCTACAAGGCCCTTTTGACCTTCTGACAAACTTCCAATCTTGGTATGAATCATTTCCGAAGTGATCAAAAAAGCGGCCGCTGTCGCACGTAAGGTTTCTTCTATTTTCTTTTCCATTACCGCCATCAATGACTCGTGCACAGTATCCTCAAAATTTAAGGTTGAAAAGTCTTGTCGATAATAACCCACTCTAATTCCCTTCAAAATCTCAGAACCTTTATTAGTACCGGTCGCAATAGACTCCAATAAAGTAGTTTTACCAATACCATTTGGACCCTTCAATAATAAATGGTTATTTCTTTTCAAAGCAACGCTACAGGTACGACGAACTGGCTCGTGAGTTTTCGGATTCATAACCCCATATTCAGTAATAGTGATTATTTTACCTACTAACTCCGGCTGTCCGGGAATAATAAATGATTTAATAGTTTTGTCTTCCTTTCTGGTATCAACTTTTTCTTCTTCCAATTCTTCCGCTCTTTCACGCATTTTCTTGGCTACCAGACGCATCTGACCACCCTTCATCGCAAAAAAGTTGGCTTTATCTTTGTTCTCTTGAATCTCTTTAGCCAGCTGGGCGTTCTTACTATTTTCTTTTTCAAGACGAATAGTAATCTGTTTCAAGACATCAGAATAATTTCCGACATACTGTTCTATTTTTTTCGTATAAAGATCCAAATACAACACTCCATCGGAAAACTTATTTAAAAATTCCGCATCATGAGAAATGACAATGACTGTTTTGTCATAATTTATCAAAAATTGAGTCAGGTGATTGATTCCCTCTTTGTCTAAATTATTAGTCGGCTCGTCTAGTAGTAAAATATCTGGTTTTTGAATCAGAGCGGACGCCAGCAAAATACGTGCCTGCTGACCACCAGAAAAAGTCTTCATTATGCGGTCATGAAGTTTCTTTCCGTGAGCTTTCAGGTTTACAACTTCCAACACATCATCAATACGAGGATCAATGTCATAAATTTTTCCAGAATTTTTACGCAAGCCTGCTTTAACTGAATCTTCAAAAGCTTTTTCAAAGAATTCTCGCAAAGTTAAATCTAATTCATCACGTGGAATAATCTGTCTTGATATAGCAATTGTAACACCATTAGTGCGAAAAATATCCCCGGACTCTAGTTTGAGTTCGCCGGTAATTAATTTAAAGATTGTACTTTTGCCGGCTCCATTCTGACCCATGATGGTAATCTTGGAACCACGGCGAATATTACAATCTACCTCGGTTAAAATTGGCTTGTTGTGGCCGTATTCAAAAGAAGCTTTTTGAAATCTTAAAATGGTATCATCGCGAGACATAAACAAGAGATTACACTATTTTCGACGGAATAGAAAGAGTGGGGATGTTATTATCAAAAATAATTTGGCAAAATTTGATTTATATAAAAGAAAAAGCCCACACGTACGAAGGCTTTTCCTTCGTAGGTATGGACTTTGTTTACCATCCCTTCATTGCTTTCACGACATGCTGAATTCCCAGCAGAATTGCCATAATGAAGCACAGTGTGGCAGAACCGAAACTGCTGGCGGTTTTGAGAGCACCACTGCCATCCATCACGTTAATAACGCCACAGACAACACTGGCACTGGAACAGGCAGCCGAGATAGCAGCATATGCCATGTACATTGAAATACCCTCCTTAAATTGCAATCACAGATCCCCTGTGACTCGGGCTGGAACAAGTCGTTCCTATATTCGTTTAAAGAATAACATTCTAATGTGACATTGTCAAACAAGAATCACGCTAGTTCTTGATACTCTTAAATTCCCCACTATTCAACTCATACATAGTTTTGAACCCTACTCGTTTTATGAAGTAACGGTCGTGACTCACCACTATCAAGGTACCCTCGTATTCGCGGAGAGCTTTTTCAAGTTCAGTTAAAACTTCCAAGTCGAGATGATTCGAAGGTTCATCCAAGACTAGACAGTTTGCTTTTCTAGTCATAATAATCGCCAAGGTTAAACGAGATCTTTCTCCTGAACTCAAATCGGAAATCTTTTTGTGAACATCGTCAGCAGTTAGACGAAATCGGTTAAGCAATCGACGACCTATCCCCTGTTCAATTTCCGTATGTTTTAGAAATTCTTCTAATATTGTGGCGTCTGGCAAAAAATCTTCGGTTTGTGGCAAATACCCTAATTGTATATTTTTACCAACCTTTACCTCGCCGGAATCTGGTTTTAATTGCCCAAGTATTATTTTTAAAAGTGTGGTCTTGCCAGCACCATTGCCGCCAGTTATCAAAATACGATCTCCATAAGTCACATTCAGATTTATCGGAGCAAGTTCATGATTAGCGAATTTCTTTGTAACATTTTTTACTTCGAAAACTTTATCACCACTTCTCTGTTCAATTTCAAAATTAACCTGTAGAGGCAGAAGTTCTTTTGGTTTTTCGATATCTTCGGTCTTGTCGATAAATCTTTCTAACCTATCTTTAGCGACGCGGGCACGTCGTCCTGCTTTGGCCTCCTTGTCACGCAAAACAGCTGCACAACCCTTTTCTTTCTCATTCTTTGGTAAATCACGAATACCAAAACGAACTTTTTCAATCTTCTTCATCCAAGATAATTTGTCCTTGGTTTCTTTGATCATCTTTTCAGTTTGTTCCACCTTGTCACCGTACTTATTCCACTGACGTTCTAAATCAGCCTCTTTTTCTTCACGGTAATCTGTAAAATTACCATCGTATATTTTTAACAAATGGGTTTGTTCATTTATCTCCGCAATCTTCTCAACTGTCTGATCCAAAAATTCGCGGTCGTGTGAGATAATTAAAAAAGTTTTTTTACTTTCTTTCACAAATTTTTCCAGAATTGCCAGGGCGTTTAAGTCTAGATTATTCGTCGGCTCGTCCAAGAGATAGAAGTCGAAATCTGACAATAATATTCGCAATAAACCAATTTTCGTTTTTTCACCACCTGACAAATTGGACATTTGTCTATCTAGTAGTGAAGGATGTAATTCTAATCGTCCAAGTAAGGTAAATAAATCTGATTCGGCGATCTTACCTAGCGAAGAGACAAAATCACGCACTGTACTATTGTGATGAGAATGGAATTCCTGTGGAATATACGCCACATTCACTGCCTTAGGAATATTTACAATTCCACTATCAGGAGATATTAATTTAGCCAAAATCTTTAACAAGGTCGTTTTACCTGAACCATTACCACCAACAAGACCAATTTTCTCACCTTCTAAGATTGTCAGATTGATATTTTTAAGCGCGATAAAATTACCAAAATTTTTGTTGATATCGGCGGCACTGCAAATTAGCGTTTTGTTTAAAGGCATAATTTATTTTTAAACACTTACTTACTTATAAAAAATTCCACAAAAACAAATATCAACCAATAGGAAAGTAAAATGTATGACTCTTTTCTGGTTAAAATTTCGCCCGACCGCATAAGTAATAGTAAAATAATTGAGGCTCCGACCATAAACAGTCCAGTCACATACACGATAATTACGGGGAAAGAAAAAGGACTAATTAATGCCAGCAAACCGACAACAATAGTAGCGTCAGCCAAGACTGTGCCAAAAATATCTCCAATTGCTAAATTGCAGTCATTCTTTTTAACGGCATTCAAAGAGAAGAATAATTCAGGAATGGTTGTACCCACTCCAACCACTAACATACCGATCAAAACTGGACTAATCCCAAATAGGCCAGCCAAAGAAGTAGCTGAAGTAACAATAAAGTGCGATCCAGTCAAAAGCATTAATAAACCTACGACTAAATAGGCGAAATTTTTTAACTTACTCCCATATGACCACTCCGAAACGGCCGCATCTCCATAACTTCTTCTCAGAGTGATATAGTAAAAAACAATACCAATAATGATCAAAACAGCACCTTCCAAACGTGAATAATGACCATTTAATCCCAAAATTATGGGAACCAAGAGTAGTAAAGGATAGAACAAATTGTTTTTTAATATAACGCTCTCGATTTTTATTTTTCGTCCGGCAAACATTAAAATAATAAAAAATACCAAAGTCAGATCAGCTACGTTTCCACCAAATAAAGTTCCCAGGCCGAATTCTGGCACACCTTCAAAGGCAGAGTTTATGGAAATAAATGTTTCCGGTAGAATTGAAATAATAGCTACAACAATAAAACCGATTGTATATTTTGACAACTTGAACACCTCTGCTAAGCGTCCAGCGTATTTTGTGGATATGGTAGCACCTTTAATAACAATAAACAGCGAGACAATGAATATAAATAAGTTATTTAACATATAATTAAAATATGATGTCATATATTATAACATCATATTTTAGTTTTATTTAGTTTTCGGTTTTTTGTTCATCAATTTCTTGTACTCTTCCAACGTAACAAAAGTTTTAGTGTCTTTTACTCGATCTATAAAACTAACACCACTCAAATGATCTATTTCGTGTTGGTAAATGCGTGCCCAATTACCCGTCGCCTCTTCTACAACTTTATCACCATTTTCATTATAATACTCAACAACGATCCTTTTAGAACGTGGCACTTTAGCAAAAAAACCAAAAATACTGAGGCAACCTTCGTAATCTAAAAAGGTTTCTTTTGAATACTCTTTAATTATTGGATTGATTAAAACCGCTGGTCCTTTTGGTTTGTGATTTGGTCTCGTAGGTGTACCTCTCATTTCAGCAATGACCAGCTGGATAGATTCACCAACCTGAGGAGCAGCAATACCAACCCCCTGACCTTCTCTCATGGTATAAATCAGATTCTTTATTAAAGCCTGACACTTTGGCGTCCCAATATAGGCTAATGGTACTTTTTTAGCTTTCTGTCGCAGTATTGGATTTCCAAATTCAATAATTTTTAATTTTTTCATTTTTTACATTTTCTGCCACATGTCAGTATCTCCCTTCATAACAGGACAGTTTTCACATTTAAAATCTTCTGGTAAGTCTTCCCATTTTGTACCTGGAGCGATACCTCTCGACGGTAGACCTTTTTCTTCGTCATAAATCCAATTACATTCCAAACAAATATATTTATTCATATCAATTAAATAAAGTAATAAATTCAACTATTTTCTCGTTGTCATTCCCGCGCGACCTAATTTTCTTCACGGTACTCCGCGTTAGAAAATGGAAGTGCCTTAAGGCCAGGCGGGAACCCATCTTAGTATTAAGACTTACTCTGATTCCTGGATTCCCGCCTACGCGGGAATGACAAGAAAAATTTCTAAATACTTCTTGTAATCTACACGATATCACATGTCATCCAAAGTTCAAATTACCTCGATATTTTAACTTTGTTTTTCGGCTTTTTAAAACCGTTATTAGAGCGTATTAATTCCTGTTTTCTCTCTCTCGGCCAACTCTTTATTTCCATTTCTCTCTTGGTGGCACTGGAACGATCTGGATACTCTTCAGTAAAGGCAATCCTGATAACCTTTCGAGAACTGGTATAATGTCCACCATCTCGGTTTTTATGCTCTTTAAATCTACGTTCAACATCGGTTGTAATACCGGTATAAAGTGATCCATCCTCACATTCTAAAATATAAACAAAGTACATGTATTATTTTTTTGTCAGCAACTCATCAATTAATTCTTGAATACCAACTTTGGTTTTTGAAGAGTAAGGCATAAGTTCATGTTTTGGAAACATTTCACTAAGCTTCATCAGATGATGTAAACAACTAGATTTAGGAATTTTATCAACTTTATTCGCCACAATAATAACCTCCTTGTTATTCTCTTCTAGAAATTTAAGGATGCCCAAATCATCTTTTGTTGGGCCAATCTCCGCATCAATAATCAAAACGACTTTAGGACTATATTTTGATTCAAACAGATACCAGTAAATTAACTCATTGAGTTTCTTCCAGTCTTCAAAAGTCGTCTCGGCAAAACCATAACCTGGTAAGTCAATAAAATAGTAAGCGTTATTGATTAAAAATACATTAAGTTCCTTGGTTCGTCCTGGAGTACTACTGGTTCTAGCCAACTTACTATTATTTGTCAGGGAGTTGATCAAACTTGATTTTCCAGCGTTAGAACGTCCAATAAAAGCGATTTGGGGAAAATCGTTTGGGAAAAGGTTTTCACTACCTTTGACGCCACCTCTGTAAAAAACCGCTTTTTTAATATTCATATAAGTACTAACACCTTAACATATATTAATAATATTCCTAATGTGCTAAGACTGATATTCCTTTTTTGTCAGATATTCCGTTGGAATAACTTTAGCTTTTATGACTGTCTCGTTGTTTAGATAGGTCTTTACCAGCCTGTGCACACCATCAAGTATCACTAGCCTTGAATTATACTCAGTTACAACAATTGGAAAGTTTGTATCAGCTTTTTCAGTTCTCTTTTGATGATTAATAGAACCGACTCCTTTCTTAATAACTTCCCAAGGCGTTAGGTTCCAGTCATCAGTATCGTCCTTTTCCCACACTGGCATATCAAAATGCCAAAGCAATTTTTCTAACTCAATTTCCATTATAGGCAATGGTAGTTCTCTTAGCTTGATAACATCTACAAACATGCTCAAACCAACGTCTGTAAGTGTACTAGGTGGCAACTTTGTATTCTTTAAATCTTTCATAATTATTCTTTTACACACTCCACAGTTCCATCTCTTCTGATCCACTCATCAAAACAAAGTTTGCAGTAGTCCTTGTCGTTCACACCATTCTGCTCGTATACCTGAGTTGCCGAACAAATCACCTTATCTTTTAAATTATAACCAAGCTCAATGATGGTTGTATCTATTTTATCCCAACTATCTGATTCTATCTCCAAATAAGTATTCAACCTTGGCCAGGTATCAATGTCAAAAGTGACGTCACCTTTTTGCCAGGTAACACGTTTCTTTTCTTGAGCAAATTTTTCGACCATTCCCAATTTTTTCAAAATTTCTTTCGTTGCCTCATAATCACTAACTTCAATTTCAATTTCCTCCATTCCAGAATCATTTTCCCCTTTGACACCAGTAACACCCAAACGTTTCTTGTAAGCTAGAGTAGTTTTTGACCCATCAGTTCGAAGCCTCAACCAAGCCACCTCTTTATCAAGTGGAAAACCGGGATAATCAAAACTAGTTGACCGAAAAAATACATCGGATAACTTTTGAGCTCCAATTTCCTTTAGTTTTTGCTCTAATTGGATTTTATCAACATTGAGTATTTTTACTTCGATTTCTTCGGCCATATATGCTACAATTTTACATTATACTAAGACAAAGTAAACATGAATGCCTTCAAACTAGAACAACAGAATATTATTCCGCCGCTCAAAGAAAATGATTTTTCTCCAGAAGTGTTGGCTAAAAAAGTTTCCCTTCTTATGACTAAGCCAGAAAATACTGACACAAAAGCACCTCTCCTGCTTTTTCTAAAGAATAATGGTTTGGAAGGCAAAGCCTTCCGTTTTACCCTAAACGAAGAGATGCTTAAGGGACTTTATCCTAATATTTTAGATTTGCCAGAAATTTGGCAAGCAACCAAAGACCATATGTTAGGAAAAGAAGTTGAAGTTTTTTTAGTGACTAAAGATAAAGACAATTTCTCTGAAGACGGAGTTGTCGATGAATTAGTGGAATTAGTAGGAGACAAGACTATACCAGAAGAAAACCTTGATGGCACATTGCGTAAACACATGTCCGGAGTCGTCAAAACCTATCCCCAAGCCTCTGGTAAAGACATTCTATATTATGAAAATGGTTTTCATCGACCGGTCAATATCAAAGAGTTAATAAATAATTTAAAAGTTTTTGGTTTAACAGAAGAAGTAAAAAAATTGATATAATAAAAAACCCCGCAAGGGGTATTTTTATTACAATTAATTATTTTAAGGTAATTGACTTAATAACCACTGGAGTCGCAGGACGATCACCAGACACTGTTCTAACGTTATTGATTGCCATTACAACATCTATACCAGCAGTCACCTGACCAAAAACAGTGTGTTTGGTATTCAAGAAAGAATTATCAGCCACATTTATAAAAAATTGACTACCATTTGTGTTTGGACCGGAGTTGGCCATTGAGATACTACCGACCTTATTATTGTTTGAAGAAGTTATCTCATCAGCGAACTGATAACCTGGACCACCAGTTCCCCAATTTGTCATCATAGAGTCATCTTTACTCAATGGATCTCCACCTTGGTTCATAAAGCCTTTAATTACGCGGTGAAATTTTGTACCGTCATAAAAACCACTATCGGCTAACTTGATAAAATTGGCCACAGTATTTGGGGCAGTCTCTGGGCCAAATTTGATAGTTACATCTCCCATACTAGTATGCAATATTGCATTCATATATTTTTTATTATTTACTTCTTTATTAATTGACTGTTCAGTCGTCTTTATGGTACTCGACGCCGAACTAGTGGCTTTGGTAATCTCCTCAACTATTTTACTATTTGTATTAGCTTCACTAGATAATATAGGTTTATTGATAGTATCGCTCTTACTAAAATACCAAATACCTGTCCCAACTAGCAAAACAATAACGATTGATAAAATTATATTTTTCATGCTTACTATATTAACCAAAGGAAGCATGTATCGCAAGTGGTGAATTACTTCTCGTGGTATATTAAACTGCTTAAGCTGTAAATTTTACTGCCAGACTTGGATTACTTCGCTTTTCTTTCCAACGCTCAGTTTCGCTATCGATCCACCGAGGTAGGACGAGGTCTCGAATCCGCCCAGGGCGGATATACTCAACCGTTCGATTCCAAGGCACAAGTGATCACATCACCCACTTCCGTCAGTAAAATTAAAACCGCTTACGGGGTTAATTTTGCTGCCAGACTTGGGATCGAACCAAGATTGACGGCTTCAAAGGCCGCTGTCCTACCATTAGACGATCTGGCAATAACACTTTCAACTAACTGCTCTAATTTACTATAAAAGAATAATAAAATCCAGTATTTAAATATAAAACCACCGGCACAGCGTGCGCGATGGTTTTGATCAGCAGTTGAAACTCGTTTTCAGAGTATCTCGAACGTGAGAAAACGAATGCCGTAGACTCGCTCCATTTCCTCGAAGAAAGCAGGCTTATTGCCAGCGGCTATCAGTGGGTGAAACTGAAAGTCATTATCTGTGAGCAGAGTATAAGCCGTACCCACACACCACAACCTGATTACTTCTTCAAGCTTCTTCTTGTCCGAAATCGATCGCGGATAGCACACGAAGTGCCTGGTATTATCATTCACCGGCCGATAAGTATGGATCTTCGCCGGCCAGTTGTCATTGATCCAGACCGGCGGTCCCAAGATTTCGATTTCATGGTGGGCACCAACTGGCACTTCGCCCCAGGTCGAGTAGAATTCCATTTCATCAAGAATAAGTCCGATCGGGGCCTGCTCGTGTACATGTGCTCGGAATTCAAAAACTGAAACAGTGTTTCCGGTCATGATCTCGGTCTTCAAACAAAAATTCTTGCTCATTGCCACTTCCTCCGTATTAAATTGGTACTAGAACTTCGTTATATTGTTTATCATGTTTTTATTGATTTGTCAAAGCAAAAAATACAAGTCCGGTTTTTTGCTCGTGAAAAAACCGGACTGCTTGCTTATATATATAATATCTAATTTTAACTATTCCCCTAACAAACTATACAAACACAATTCAAGAGTAACTTCTGGCACACTAGATTTACGAATCTCATCGCTAGTACGCAAAAGTCCTGCTAAAACATTGGAATTAATTTTAACCTCTTTTTTCTTGGCTAAGTTTTCAAGGAATGTAAAATCCTGATCAGAATATTTATCACGAATTTTTTCGGTCGAGGATGGAGATAATCGTAAGAGTAAAATATTTCTAACTTTTTCTAAAATCATCTTGATATATATTTCTGGATCAATATTTTCTTCAGTGATCTTGGAGATGGCCTGTAACCCTTCTTCGATGTTTTGATTGTCTATCGCAGAAATGAAAGCATTGACTGATTCTGACCTAGGTGCACCAGTAATTTCCAAAACCTCCTCTACTGAAATCTTTTTGTCAGACGAAGCACCAATGACTTTTTGTAATATACTTTGTGTATCACGAAAAGATCTATCACCAAGAAAAGCGATCAAATCCGCCGAAGCTGGATCTAGTTTGAAATCTTCACTTTTTGCCAATTTTAGGATCATTTCCTTAAGAATGGCCTGAGTTGGTTTTCTAAAAATAAAAGACTGGCAACGCGATACCACTGTCTCCGGAACTTTTTCAAGTTCAGTGGTCGCTAAAATAAATACAGCATGTTGTGGCGGTTCCTCCAAGGTTTTCAATAGAGCATTCCAAGCATTCTTGGAAAGCATATGAACTTCGTCTAAAATGTAAACCTTATAAGGAGATTCAAAAGGCAAAGTATTCACAGCTTCGTTCAACTCTCGAATATTTTCTACCTGTGTGTGTGAAGCGGCATCTAATTCATAAAGGTCGTTAGGAGTACAGCCGATTGCTTTGGCAAAAATACGGGCCAACGAAGTTTTACCAGTACCACGAGAACCGCAAAAAAGATATGCGTGACCGATATTGCCATTTTTTATAGAAGCTTCGAGTGTATGTGTTATATGATCTTGTCCAACCACTTCCTTAAAGGATTGTGGGCGATATTTTCTATAAAGTGTGGCGGAATTTTCAACTTGATCTTTTTGAGTTTTGGACATGTTTAAATCTATAAATAATTAATGAATATAGTATAACTTAATGACAAATAAAAACCACCCGTACACAATTGCACACGGGTGGCACAGACACTTCCCTTTCAATAAGGTTAAGGTGGTTAACAGAATGTAAACACTTCTAAGGAAAAATAATCAGCGACCGTCAATCACGACTCCGGGAGCATCATCAAACGCCCCGGTCGATGGCACCTCGGTCGGGCAGGCGTAATCCCAAAGGGGGTGATCTTTTCCAGTCTGACCATGTTCGGCCATGTTTGGATGAACGAAATCCGGAAATTCCGGACCTTGATTATCCTGGTCTCCAACGGCAACGGTGTCAGCTTCATTTTGGGTCATGGTAGTCTCCTTTTTGGTTTTCGAACGCAAGATGCAATCATCTTGTTCAGCAACAATTTAACACTTCCCAGAATACTTTAGCAATATAGACACAGTATTATTTGAATGTTTTTGAATTAAAAAATGGGCAAGCTCGCAAATCGAGTCTTGCCACAATCTACCAAACTTCAGTACTGTAACGGGGGAAGGTTTCAAAACCTTGCTCCATTGCCGTAATTAAAATCTGCGGAGCGACCGGAACCCAGTGGGCCATTGGTCCATCACGTTTCATTCTCGCGTCGGGAATCGTCACCGTCGGCAAGATCTGCCTTGAAATAGGAACCAATTCACCGAGCCCAACCCCAAGATTTAACAAAGGAATGTTTTTGCTCGGTTGAGGGATAATGCATCCGTAAACAAGGTGCCGTCCAGTCACAGTCTTGTTGTCATAGAGAACACTGGAGATCGCCACGCAAACTGACCAAACACCGGCCAACTCCTTCGTACGACACAATCCGTTGATGGTATCGAGTGGAGTCGAGTATTGATCATTGAATTGACCCTGACACATACTTTCCAGC
>Ga0247841_10002315_pt1 | contig 38631 bp, 42 predicted proteins | sample LaCruzMarch2015__2_FD_192410 | JGI IMG/M metagenome (GOLD analysis project Ga0247841, IMG submission 192410) | Freshwater microbial communities from meromictic Lake La Cruz, Castile-La Mancha, Spain - LaCruzMarch2015_18m | ecosystem: Environmental > Aquatic > Freshwater > Lake | place: Spain... | reverse complement strand
AATAAAATATGCGCGTGAACACTTTAAAAAATCAGAAGTTTATATTATTGCTCATTCTTTTGGTGCTTTTGCGGTCAGTCTTTTATCTCCAAACAATATCAAAAAGGTGATTTTTACATCCATCCCTAATGCAAATATAGACTTTGTTATTGATGAACTTAAAAAAAGAATTTCCTCAAAGGGTGGCTTGATAAACGAAAATGACTTAACGGTTTATCCAAGAACAAATGGAGAAGTTCAAACAATTGGAAGGGATTTTTGGAAAACCCTAAGAGCGATTAATCCTTGCGAATCTACTCAAGAATTAGGAAGTAAGACTGAGTTGGTCATATTCAAACCAAAGGAAGACGATATCTTAGAAAATAAACATTTCGAAGAATATAGGAAAATTAAAAACATAAAATATATTGAAGTGGCAGGTGATCATAATTTTACAGACGAGGTGGAGAGAATTAATTTATTCAAACAAATTAAAGCATTTTTACTGAATTAAATATAAACAAAAAAACAGGCTATTTACATAACCTGTTTTTTTATGTGGACCGTGCCGGACTTGAACCGGCGACCTTCTCCGTGCCACGGAGACGCTCTACCAACTGAGCCAACGGCCCATTTTGGATTAACTATTCAAAGACTTTGGGAATAGTCATTAATTCGTGATAAATATTTGCTGAAAAACAGTCTATTCGGCAAACCCCTTTGTAGTTTTTCTTTTTCAATGGCTTGCCCTTTGTGCGTTCGTCGATAACTGTTGGATAAAACTTATCCTTGGGTATGCCAGTAATTTTTCTCCAAAATCTTTCTAATTCTAAGGTATTTTGCCCATATCTGCACTGAACTGTGCATCGTAATTTATTTTCGTCAATATTATAAACTTGTCTTAGTAGCCGTAAGAACAATTCTATTATTTTCGGGTCAGAATTGCCAAATGTCAATGCTCCTTTTCCACTCTTAGAACCCTCGCACCAATAAAGCATAACCAGTATAATCTTTGCCACTTTACCGTCCTTTGCCATTAATCCTAAATTCTTATTCTGTGCCAAGATTGTTTGAAAATACTTTTTTCTTAAAGCTTGTTTTTTAACTAAAGCGATCTTTCTGATTTTGGTTAGATGTTTTAAGTTTTGTTCGCGAATTTTCTCTTTTTGGATAAATGATAACTTTATATCTCTTAGCCACCACGATAGAGTGCTTTTTGGAATATAACACCCTAGAACATCGCAAATTTGTCGATAAGTTTTGCCTTTTTTTCTTAAATCAATGGCTTTGTTTTTCAGAATTTCATTATTCATTAACTACATTGTACCATAGAATATAAAAATGTGAAGAACAATTGAGTGGTTCAAAACAGACATTGAGAACTCCTGTTTTAACTACATTTATTTTGCGCATCTGAGAGGACTTGAACCTCTAACCCCCTGTTCCGAAGACAGGTGCTCTATCCAATTGAGCTACAGATGCATAATTCGTGTCTTTGAAGGAAACAGGTGCGGCACCTGCCCCGCATGAGACTTGTCTTTGTGCGGGGTCCAATTGAGCTACAGGTGCTTTCTCTCAGTCGTATAATTATTTTAACAGAGATTGTCAAAAAATCAATAAAAATGTCAAAACCCTTGACAGCAAAACAAATCTGATTACAATAGACAATACGAGTTCTTTGCGATCGTCATCTCATCTCGAAGAGGAGGTCGGGCGTGGGAAAGAGACTAATTGCCCCAGTTGTGGTGGCTGTGGCATGCGCTCTCTTTCTGGTACTAATGTGCCTCGGCACGCCTGAAAGAGAGCAAGAGAAATCTTGTAAAGACGATCTATGTGGAGTAGCTTGTCAGACTCAACCGTTCGATAAGGTGGGCGATAAGGCGCCCCCCACACCAAAGATTGATTACAACTATCAAGAGTTGTTCGTCATCGGTTGTTGCGGTGTATATGCTAATCAAGACGAGGCCCCAGACATTCTTCTCCGATTGGCGGAAAAGATATCCTGGGATGACCCGTGGGTACCGCGAATAGTTCCACCTGACTAGTTACCTCAAATTCTGGGTCCCGGCACTCCTTTGCCGGGACATTTTTTTATCTAAAGTTTACAGTCTATAGTTTAAGGTTATCTTGCCCCTTGCATTTTCTTTAAATAGTGCTATTATTGTCTCGTAATAATAGTTTCGCGACAGGAGGAATCTTTTTTAATCCGTCGCACTTTGCAATTTTTGAAACAATTTAGGGTTAATAATCAAATTCGTATTCCCACTGTTCAGGTTATTGATAACGAAGGGAACTCTTTAGGAGTAATGAATACCTCTGAAGCTTTGGCGTTAGCCCAGTCAAAGTTTTTAGACTTAGTTGAGGTAAATCCAGCAACTAATCCTTCAACGGCAAAGATTATGGATTTCGGCAAGTTTCTTTACAAGAAATCAAAGGCCGATAGAAAAAGCCGTTTCAAGCAAAAAACAGGGGAACTCAAATCAATTCGTTTTGCCTATGCGACAGGAGATCACGATCTCGATGTTAAGGCTGGCAAAATTAACACTTTTCTTAAAAAGGGATGCAAGGTGAGAATTGATATGATTGTTAGAGGGAGAGAGAAGGCGCACGTTGATGTAATCAGAGAAAAACTCAATATTTTTCTTTCAAAAATATCAGAAGCGTATAATGTAGAACAAGCACCAAAGAACAACCCAAAAGGAATACAAATGACTATCTCAAGAAAGTAAGTATTTTTCAGAAGATTAGAACAATACTATGAAAAAAACAAGAAAATCAATTACAAAAAGATTTAAAATTACCAGAAATGGTAAAGTTGTTTATCGTGGCGCCGGACAAGATCATTTTCGATCAAAATTATCGGGAAAAGATAGAAGGGAAAAACGCAGACCCAGAGTGCTTCCCGAATGTGTTGCGCGCCAAATTAGAAAGGCTGTAAAATAAAAAAATGGCTAGAGTAAAAAGATCAAAAGCAAAACGAGCTCGAAAAAAAGCTATTATAAAAATGGCGAAGGGCTACAGATGGGGTCGCAAATCAAAGTATGTTGCGGCAAAACAAGCCGTCTATAAAGCTCTTACTTATGCTTACCGCGACAGGCGTGTTAGAAAGAGAGATTTCAGACGGCTTTGGCAGATAAAGATCAACGCTGGCGTTCGCCAATATGGTCTGACATATTCAAAGTTTATCAATATATTGAAGCAGAAAAAAATCGAGCTTGATAGAAAAATTTTGGCTAACTTAGCCGAAAATCATCCAGTCATATTCGAAAAGATTGTAACGAAAGCGAAAGTATAAAGAATTTGGAATATAGAATTTAGAATAAAAAAGACCCCGGCTTTCCGGGGTTTTTTGTTTAAGCACAAGCGAAAGCAAAGAACGGAGGTCTTCTGCAGAAAGGGGTACGCATCTCCATTCCATGCCAATCAATATTAGGATTCAAATTCATTATCTCTATGAATTGCGTAGCCGTAAAACTAGAAGGACCTAGGCAAACAATATAAATACCTGAACCGTCTTCTACGGTTGTAAATCTGAAATCAGATCGCTCCTTTGGCAATATTTCCTCCAGAGTTGCTTTCAATGCATCAACTTGATCTTGTGATACCTTGAGAGGAAAGCGAGACGCTTTCTCAATACCTGCTTTTTTCAAGAGATCTCTTGTGTACTTATCGATTCGGACTTTTCTGAATATCTTTTCTTTGGTCATTATTCCTCCTCTATGCTTTTCTTATAATAGTATTAACTAAATCGCGAGATGCTATTACTATCAAACCAGCAAACATGATTTCCGCGACACATGTAACAATAGAAAGCTCTTTAGCAGTTAACATAGCAGCGAACATCATGAACAATAGGATTGCAGAAACAAAGAGAGCTAAAATAGATCTCTTAACGATTTGTTTTTTTGTCATTTCTTCAATCTTTGCGCAGACAGTACAATTTTCACGATCCACATAAACAGGATGATCAATATAGAAAAGACAATAATACATAATCAACTCCATCATTTTGAAAGTTATCAAAACTGATTTTAGAAAATTTTTCGTACTTTTTATAATTCCCATTTTCTGCTTTTCCATATTTCCTCCTGTTAGTTTTTCTTGCCGAACATAGGTGAGGTTTAGAAAAAAATACATCCCGAGCGAAGTCGAAGAATTTTTTTAAAGAACTATTAAAGGACTATTATCTATTTATCATAATTGATGCTTGTTGTCAAACAAAAAAAGAGTGAATACTCTTTTCTTGATTAAATCATTCTTTTACGGCTGTAAAATATCTTCGGTTCGGCCGTCGATTGAAATAATGACATCTTTAATAGTCGGAAATTGTTTTAAGGTTTCTGTGATTTGATGAGCGATTGCTGAAACTCGGCACGATCCGCCAACTTGAAATTCTAATTGTTTATTAAAATCAATTTTGGCGATTCCTTTATCAATAACTAAGCTTTGGACTTTAACCTCGTCATTAATGACAGTTGAATATCCTTCTTGTTTTTCTTTGTCGGTTGGGCCCTTAAGAAGTTCTTCAATGGCAGCTCTAGCGACTGCTTGGGTTTTGGGGATTTCTCTTTTAACAGGAAAAACCTTTTCACAAGTGATTTCTGGGTCAAGCTTGCTGTTATTGAAATAAACATTAACAGTCATTTTCTCGGAAGAAATAAGGCTAACTGGAACAGTCATTTGATCGTCATTTTCTGGAAGACCAGAGGGATTATCTTTTATTAAAACAAGATTGGCAGCTGTTGGCGTATCTACTTTAAAATCGAGACTTGCCTTGAATGATACAAAATCTTCTGTCATCCAATCGCTTTGAGCTTGAGCAATGCCAGTAGCAAGAACATTGCCGGCATCGTCTATTAATTTAACAGGAAAACTGGCTTCAAAATACCAAGTGCCTCTGGCGCGTCCTTCAACCAAAAGCGGACTTGTTATTTCTTCTCCAGCCGTAGGTTTATCAAGAACAATATTGTCGCATGGTTCTGATGGCATGGAAGCCGAAGGATGACCGTGTTTTACCCATTGGTGATTTTCGCAAATCCAATCATCTTCATTTCCTCTAAAAATAGTCATAACGGCTAGCGTAATAATTGCTGCTACAATAGCCGTATATGTAAGAGTTTTTTTAGTAATTTTCATGTTGATTGCGTATTCTTTTCTTTAAATTGAATTATCAATCTAATAATAAGCCCAAGGATGAAAATACCAAAAAGGTCTGTTAACATATCAAAAGTACTAAATGATCTTCCTGGGACGAAAATTTGGTGGATTTCATCAAGAACTCCATATAAAAATGATCCAACCGTAGCAAGAATATAGGAATCCAAAACAGGAAATGTGTAACTTCGAAAAGCGCGATAAATCCAGAAAGCGAGAAAACCAAAAGCAAAAAGATGCCAAGCGGGATCTAATCGCCATGGAATATTATCAAAACTTGAACGGCTTGACATAAACCAAATAAAAACTACCCAAGACCAAACAGGAAACCAATAAGGAATCAGGCGCTTGAAATGAAGGGTATCTTCAATGGCTCCAAAAAAGAGAAAAATATATTTATATTTTGGATATTCTTTTTTCATTTAAGTAATTGATAGTCAAGTTTATTTAAATTCTGGCCAACCGAATTTTTTTAAATCGATTTTATTATTTTTTTAGCCAACCAAATTTTTTCAAATCAATTTGGTTATTTTTTATTTCAACACCTTCGCTTTCTAATTTTATAATCTTTTGGGAAATATTTCCACGATAACCGCCAATTGTCCCATCAGACTTAATAACGCGATGACAAGGAATGTCGATACTGAAATTTTTATTAAGTGCGTTTCCAACTGCTCGAGATGCCAGGCAATTTCCAATAACGCAGGCAATCATACCATAAGTTGATACTTTGCCGCAAGGAATTCTTTTTGTTGCCGCATAAACTTTTTCTTGAAAATCATTAGCCATGAAACATTTTTGTCGCAAACGCATTAGCTTTTATTAAAATATCTTTTCCTCCTTGAAAGGTAATTGTTTTTAGGGCATCTTCGTGCGAGAGCCATTTGTAATCATCATGTTCATTGGAAATATGAACTTCTTTTGTATCTGAACGAACCAAATAAAAAACAACTTCTTTATAATGAAGACCGCGCTCAGTTCTAAAATTATAATGAATGTCTTCTCTAAATCCATCAATGATTTCAAGACCATTGTGCATAAGCCCTGTTTCTTCTTCAATCTCTCGAATCGATGTTTCTGTCTCACTTTCCCCTTCATCGACATGACCTTTCACATGATCCCAGTGCCCCGCACCATGTTGGATGCAGGGCTTATCCTGAACCCAATGTGGTTCAGGATGTCCGTGAAATTCTGTCCTCACTCTCTTGGGATAATGGAGTAATAAATATTCATTTTTTTGATCTGGTGTTTTATAAAAAATTACCGATCCTACTGATTTTTCGTGAATATTGGTATCGGTAATAACAATCTCATTTTCTCCTTTTCTATTTTCCGGTTCAATGTATCTGATACCAAGCTTTTGGTAAATTTCTTCCTCGGTTTTGCCGGCAATTTTTTCGTTTTCCTTAAAAAGACCATACTCGCTCAATTTATAACCCTTTTTGCGCGCAAGGCTTCTCAGTTTAATATTGTGCACTTGACTTCCGGTAAAATATTGAAGCGCTGCTCCAAACGAATCTTCTGAAACAATGCGCAAGTCAATATCGATGCCGATATCCAACCTTCCAGATAATTTTGTTTTTCCCTTGCCATATACATCAACAATTTGAGGAAGGGTTATAAAAAAATCAGCAATCTTAGTTGGATTATCCGACGCCACTAAAATATCAATATCGCCGACAGTCTCCTTTTTTCTTCTAATTGATCCGGCGATTTCAACTTTTTTTACTTCTGGAAGCGAAGCTAATCTTTGCTTAATGTCTTGAGCGACAGGCAAGACCTTCTCAAGGGGTAATCTCTCTTTTTGATTTTTTAAAGCATCAATTCCTTTTAAAACATTAGTCTCTGATCTTTCGCCAAAACCATCAAGGTCTCTAATCTTGTGAGATTGGACGGCTTTTGTTAAATCATCAAGATTTCGAATATCCAAATCGCGGTACAGCGCTTTAATTTTTTTAGGACCTAATCCTTCAATTTTTGTGAGAGTTGACACATCAACGGGCGACTCGGCCTTAAGTTTTTCAAGATACTGTAATTTGCCAGTCAAAAGCAATTCCTCAATTTTTTTGGAAATTTCCTGTCCAATGCCGGGAATTCTATCAAGCCCCTTAATTCCTTCACGATCATAAATCGCCGAAAGGCTTCGGTTTTGCAAATCAATCACTCTAGCTGCTCTGTTATAGGCGATTGGACGAAAAGGCTCATCTTCCATTTCTAAGTATTCCGATATTTCGTACAAAATTTTGGATATCTCAGCATTAGACATAGAAACTTAAAATGTAAAGCGCAAAGTGTAGAATAAAAATTTAAAATTTAAAACTATCTTCTGCCCTTAAGAGTTAAAATACTTGCCCCTAAGATATTTGCAAGTTCTTGAGTTTCTTTTATGAGCTTTTCTGTTGAATCCAAATTTGCGTTGTGGCTATCCTTTAAAAGACAAAGCCAGAATACGCTTTCATTGGCCGATTTCAAGGCATGCGTAAAAAAATTGGCAAAATCTTTTCGAGTTCTTCCTGCTTGTGCTTCGATAATATTGGCACCAATACTTGTTGCACTCCTTAATAATTGTTTTGTCAAAACATCAACAGTTTTATTATTAGGCAAAGTATTAATAAATTTTATAATATCTAAAGCATAAACATAAGCGCGTCTCTTTAGGTCTAGTTTTGAATTTTTAACTGTTGTTTTACGCTCTTCGTTTTGCATTTTACGCTTTCTTTATTTCTCTTTTATAACAAACTTATTATCTACAAAATCTATAATATAATTTTCTCCTTTTTTCAATTCTCCAGTCAAAACAGCATTGGCAATTAAATTATTTATGTATTTTGAAATAGCGCGTCTAATTGGACGGGCGCCATTTTGGGGATCATAGCCAAGTTCAGAAATTTTCTTGAGCGCTTCTGGAGTGATTGAGAATTTTACGCTTTGTTCTTCTTCGAGTCTAGTAAAGAGAGCTTTTAATTTCAAAATAGCGACCTGTTCGAGCTCTTTCGCTTCAAGAGTTTTGAAAACGATAACCTCGTCGAATCTATTCAAAAGCTCGGGGCGGTAAATGTCGGTAAGTTTTTCTCTGATAAGTTTTTGTAAATCTGGAATAGCCATTCCTTCTTTGAGTTTTTCTTGAATCAAAACGGCGTGAGCATTTGAGGTAGCAATGATAATCGTATTAGTAAAATCAACAACATTTCCTAGCTCATCAGTAATGCGACCGTCTTCAAAAACTTGAAGGAATAAATTTAAAACATCGCGATAAGCTTTTTCAAATTCATCAAGAAGCAAGAGGCAAAAAGGCTGGTTTTTAATTTTTTCTGTCAGGAATCCGCCGCTATCTTTCGTGCCAATTAATCGGTAAATGCTATCAGCTGATTGGTATTCCGACATATCAAATCTGACCATTCTTTCTTCTCCACCAAAATATGTTTCAGCTAATGCCTTAGCAAGCTCGGTTTTACCAACACCAGTTGGACCAACAAAAAGAAAAGTGCCAATTGGACCGGTTCGTCTTTCAAGGCCTGCCCTAGCTTGTCTTAGTACTTCACTTACTGCTTTAACGGCAGGTTCTTGATCAATCATTTTCTCATGAAGTTTTTCTTCTAAATTCAAAAGTTCTTTTGCCTCACCAGCACTTGCCTGACCAACAGGAATCCCAGTTGATTTTGAAAGACTAACTCCGATATCTTCTCGGGTTATAAATTTCTTTCCTTTTGTTTTTGCTTCTTCGGTAGCTTGAGTCAAAAGATCATAGGCCTTGCTTGGCAGAAGGCGATTTTTAATGAAGCGCTCAGATAAATCAATAGCTTCCTTTATGGCGAAATGACCAATCGCAATTCCTCCTTGCTTTTCCAAAACAATCGCTTCTCTTATTAAAAACTTAAAAGCATCTTCTCTTGATATTTCTTTTATTTTTACAATATTAAATGTGCCAGCTAGGTCGCTTCTCTTCTCAATAAGTTGATGATAATTGGTTTCGTCAGTTGAGGCGATTAAGGGAAAATTAACTGATTCAAAAACAGGACCAAAAAAGCTCATAAAAGAAAGCGATTGATTTTCAACAGCACGTATTAAGTCGTGAATCTGAGGAATGCCCAGAATGATATTCTTTGAAGCAACGATTTCGTCCATAACTTTCTGAAGTCTTTCTTGGAGCTCTCCCGGAGTTTTGAGTCCAGCTAGCATGCTGCCTGCATCTAAACAAACCAATCTTTTATCGTAGAGGTTTTTTGGAATATCATCGATTGAAATTCTGCGAGCTAATTCATTAATAATCGCTTGTCTGCCACTACCGGCGCTACCAACTATCAATGCGTTATTTCTTGCGTCTTGGTTTAAGATATTTAACATTTCTTGGTATTCTTCTTGGTGTCCAATAAGAGGAGCAAAAACACCATGGCGCGCCAAATCAGTCAAATCATCGCTAAAATTATCAAGAAAATAAGTCGGTTTCGCCGTAAATGATCGGTTCATTATCTTATGCTTAACTCGGCGGGGTCTTTGTCTAGAAATGATAAGATGGTTTTTCATGCGAAGCCAGGTGGCAACATTTCGCGCATCTTCAATCTCTATGTTATGTTTTAGAAAGAGGTCTTCTAATACGGGATGGGGTTTAGAAAAAAGCGCCATTAAAAAATGGTACGATCTGATATCGGGTGATCCGGTATTATATGCCTCAACGAAACTTCTTTGTGTTATTTCTTCGAGAAATTGCCTTGGAGTTTCCTGTGATAATTCATAATCTTTATTAAATGTTTTAATCTTATTCCTAAATTCATTGTTTATGGTTTCAGAATCAAGTTCAAGATGATTCAAAAAATTTTCTGTTTCTGGAGTAGAGATTAAAGTCTTGAAAAGAACCAATTCTAAGGGATCATTGGTAATCCTGGCTTCGTCGTATGCTAAAGATAGGATTTTTTTACTCTTGGGATTGAAATATTCAGCAATATTTATTTCTGCGCTGGCCAAATCATTTCTTTTTCCTAAATCCGAGAGAGATTTCCAAGATTTTTTAGATTTATAGAGATGATGAACTACATAAAACATTAAAAGAATTCCAAACCAAAAAAATGACAACACCGGGTCTGGTTCAAAATTACCGTTTTCTAATATGCGGAACACGCCAAAAAGAATTCCCAAAAAACCCACTAAAGTTATTAATCCCCAAATCGCGAAAGATATCAAAAGAAGAGGGAAACGAAACGTTTTTGGAAGCTCTACCAATGGATCTTTAAAATATAAATAACCAAAAGTCTTTTCCGTTTGTTCTTCTTTGGGATTGTTTGTTTCTTGGTTCACGGTACGAGGTTATATATAATCAAGTAAATAATGCAAGGCAAAATTAAGAGCCAGATGATAAAAATTAAGCTAGCAAAAAAGAAAAGAAAAATATAAAAAATAACATCACAAATAATCCAAAGAGTTCTGATGCAAATACCAACTAGAAACCCGATAATATTGTAATCTTGATAAAGAGGACTGAACCAATTGCGCACCATTTCTCTGAGGGCAAAACTTTTATCAAGTTCTTTGGTAAATTTAAGGGTTTTTTTCCAATAAATCTGAGGAAAAACAAGATACCAGTCGCCAAAAAAACCAAAAAAACTGCGCGATAATCCCTTTATTGTGTAAGAAATAGCGTTCATAGAAACAATGTAAATAAACAATAAAACCAAAAACTATTTATGTTTTTTTAGTTCACTAGATCCATTATACCATTAAAAGAATGATGACTAAAGTGGATTAGTGTTTTCGTATTCTGTATTGCGTATGTCGTACCTCGTAGCACTTATTACATATTTCGTATCTTTTATCGTCTATTATGTATTTCGCAAAATACGAAGTACAATATATAAAATACGATATACGAAACATTGACATTCGTTTAAAACTTTGATAAAAGAAGAATGGAGGAGGGTTCGTTTAAAATAGAATAAAGGTAGTCCCGCACCAGAGCAAAGCACGGCGCAGGACACAATAGCTTCTAAGCTCGTTTCGCTCGCTAAGAATCTCTAACGGAGGTGTTGCATGGATGAAAGATTGTCAAAAGTAAGATTACTTACGACCAGTGCTCATCCGGATTTAATGGAAGAAGTTGCTGAAATTCTTGGCATTGATCATGCTCGTTATGTGACCCATGAGTTTGCCAATCACAATACCTTACCTCAGCTATTAACAGAAGTTGAGGGTTCTGATATGGAGGGGTGCACGGTTTTTGTTTTTCACACCTTTGCGCCGATTCCAAGTATTGAAGCCGAATTCGCAGAGTTTAAAAAATTGATGCGTGCTGCCAAAGAAAATGGTGCCAAAAAAGTTGTTGCAGTCATTGGTTATTTCTCTTATGGCAGATCACATCGTGAAAAGCCAAAAGGTGTTCCTGTAGGAGCCAAGCTTTATGCTGAAGAAATAAAGAATGCTGGCGCTGACCAAATTGTAATTATCATGCTTCACAACCTTGATATTATTCCATATTTTGGGATACCAGTGGTTCATCTGGGAGCGAAATATCGGATTGTTAACGAATTAAGTGAGTTAATCGGTGCCAATAACGTTGCTCTTTTGACTCCTGACGATGGGCGCAAAAATCGAGTTATTACTTTTAGCAAGGATATGAAATTGCCAGTAGTTTACGGCGAGAAGACAAGGTCGGATGAAGGTAAAACGGAATTTTTAAAAATAGAAGGGGAAGTTAAAGAAATTCTCATTTGTGTTGACGATGAAATGAGTGAAGGTGGAACTTTCGAGAATATTGCAAGTCATATTATTGAGCACTATTCAGTTCTTAAAAGATTCATCTATATTTGTGCTCATGGGGTATTATGTGGGCTTGCTAATAAAAAACTTTCTCGCATTATGGATTTAGCAAGAGAGAAAGGGATTAAGGTTGAGCTTATTTTTACTAATAGCTTGCCAATTCCCGCAACCAAAAGATTACCGAATATGAAGATTATTTCAATTGCTCCGATGCTAGCAGATGTTGTCCGAGCGATCCATTTGGGAGAAGAAATCGATCCCAAATATCTTTATTAGGAATAAGGAGAGACGATTAGTTCGTCTCTCCCTTTTTTTTGTCAAATCCTTGACTATAAAATAGTAAAATGATAAGATTTTAAAATTGGCAAGTTCTTTAAAATCCTTCGACTTCGCTCAGGACAAGCAAGGCGTAAGTTTTTCTAAACCCACAGGTTCGTTTAAAGATCTCTAACGGAGGGATAAAATGAAAAAGTGGATTAAGTCCTATGACTGGTGGGCGATTTCTGGTTGTGTTTTGACCTATATCATCGTAGTTTCTCTAGCTGTGTCATTGTTCAGTCTCTCAAACACGGCCCTTATGTCGGCGCTTCTTTTAGTAAGCTTTGTTTCTGTGATAGTCATTTTGGTTTATCGAAAGAAGTTTGCTTATGGCGTTTGGGCGGGCTACCTTGTTTTTTTACTGTTTATTGGCAATGTTTCAGCTGGTCTTTACTGCATAACTATGCGTCGCAAGACAGAGATTAATCTCTAGAATTATTAAAAGGAGGCCGGATGACAAGTGAAACAGAGAGAATAAATCTAAAACCCGTAAATTGTGCCAAAGTATATCTTAAATCAGATAAGGAAAAAGTAAATCCTCTTTTCCTTTTAATCTTTGAGTGTCCTAAAGGAAAAGGAATTCAAAGAGGACTCCTCAGAGGACCACTCGGTTTTAGGTGGTCGTTACTTCGTGGTAGTACAAAATATTGGAAATGGGTTGACGAGGAAGATCTTCGCAAAGAGGATGTTCATTTAGTTGAGTATCCTTTCCAGGGAGTATTCGTTCCCAATTCATTGCTTTTTTTCCTAGTCCTTTTAACCTTGAACTACAAAACTCCGGAGGAAATTGCCATGCTTTGTAGGGTGCCTGCCTGGAAAACAGGCAATGATCCCATTGATGCATGATGAATAGTATCATAGCAACAGATGGTGCAGGAAAAGATTTCCTGCACTTTTTTATAAAACAAAAAGGTGATCGGTTTCGGTCCGTAAAAAATGGATCGACGCAATCACCTTTTCTAATTAATATTTTCTATTTTATTTTCCCCGTGTCAATAAGCAAATTTCTCAAGTAATCCACATCCTCCAAAACACTCTCAATATTAAAGGCGTTATTCTCATTAAAGACGGCGATTTCTAGGGTAAGCATAGCGTTTTCTGGCCAAAGATGAGTAATTTTTTTATAATCGATAAATCCTTGTCGGCAAGAAATAGGCCAATGCTTGTCTTCTAATCCATCGCCATTATGGAGGTGAAAATAAGTTGGACGAAGTTCTTTTATCATTTCTTCTATGTAGTTATAATATTCTCTTTTTTCCCGCGAAGCTTGAATAAAAGCGTGTCCAAAATCTAAACAAAATCCTGTTTCTGCTTCATTTTTTATACGCTTTAGACTTTTAATATCGTAGGCAATCCTTGTGAAAGGAAGGGAGCTTGCTTTATCTGGTAAATTTTCAATATAGAATCTTGGATCACGATACTCATTAAGCAATGCTACCATATGTTTGATAGAAGAATTTTCAGTTTCAACATCTCCAGGATGAATGACTATAACAGGCGCATCAAAAAGGTCGGCAGTTTGCCTGGCAATATCAATGCCATGGTGACTAAAAACATCTTTTTTTGGCTCAGCAATATTAACATTATTTTCTTGCATAGGAGCATGAACCGTAAAAGAAAACTCTTGATTTTTTAGAATTTCAAATTGATGGAAATCTTCTTCGGGTCGTGTTCCTAATTCAAGATAATCAATTTTTCCGCGCAATTTACTTAAATACGGAAAAATCGAAGAAGCATTTCTTGTGTATTTTATTTTGAGGCCAATTTTCATATTTTTTATTTAATTTTTTTAAAATTCTCTCCGATTACAAAACCAGTTGACCAACAAACTTGCAAATTAAAACCGCCAGTCGGACCATCTATGTCCAATATTTCTCCTGCCAAATAAAGATTCTTTATGATCTTTGATCTCATAGTTTTTGGATCAACTTCTTTTAAACTTACTCCACCAGCCGTTATTATGGCATTTTCAAATCCTCCTACTCTTTTAGCGCGAAGAGTAAATTCTTTCAAAAGATGAATCAAGGTTTTTCTTTCTTCTTTTGTAATGGTGTCTACTTTTTTACTAGGATCAATTTTAGAAAGTCGCAAAAAACTGAAAATAAATTTTTGAGGCAGGAGCTTATGCAAATAATTTTTAAACATCTTTCCGGAAAATTCTTTAAAATCTCGCAAAAGTCGTTCATCTAAAATTTCAAAACTCAAAGCGGGCTTGAGATCTATTTCAAGCTCAATACCACCGGTTTCTAAAAGCTCGCCAATCTTTTTACTCATATCTAGAATAATCGGTCCGCTCATGCCATTGTCCGTAAACAACGCTTCGCCAAAACGAGAATCCATTTTTTTATTATTCTGAAAAATAGCGATAGAAACATTTTTTAGACTCAAACCTTCGATATCTTTTATAAACTTTTCTTTGACAATAATTGGCACTAGAGCGGGTCGGGGAGCTGCGATACTATGTCCCATTTCTTCAAGCCAGCAATAACCATCACCAGTTGATCCGGTGAGGGGATAAGATTTCCCGCCACTACAAATAGCGTATTTATCTGCCTCTAAAATCTTACCATCTGATAAAATTATTTTTTGAATCTCTTGGTTTTCTGTAATTATCGATTTTACGGTCAATCCAGTTTTTATTTCAACATCCGTGTTTTTCAAATAATCAATAAGCGCCCTTAAAACATCCTGAGATTTATCGCTTTTTGGAAAAGCGCGCTTGCCGCGTTCGATTTTTATACTAACATTTCTTTTTTCAAAAAAATCAATTATCTTCTTCGGGCCAAACTGGTAAAGTGACGGTCGTAAAAAATAACCACCCTTTCCAAAATTTTTAATGAAATTTTCAATATTAAATTCGGCCTGAGTAATATTACATCTTCCCTTACCGGTTAATAGGAGTTTTTTTCCGAGAATATCATTTTTTTCAACCAACAAAACATGAGCGCCATTTTCTGCCGCTCTTCCTGCCGCCATCATGCCGGCTGGTCCTCCGCCGATGACAATTAAATCGTATTTCATAATTAAATAATTATCACTTCATTTTACCCAAAAAACAACAAAAAAGAGAGAAGCCTGTGCTTCTCTCGGAAATATCGCTTACGGACGAAATCTGATTCAAAGAACTTTAGAATGAAGAAGGGGGAGGCGCGCAGCCCGATGCCATCTATTGATGGAGACTTGAAAGCTACTACCCACTCTCACGGATCCGAGTACCTTCTGTACTCACGTCTGTAACTCTGCGTCTGTGTCCACAAGTTGCACCGAAAATCGAACCATCTGCGACACCTGCCCCCAGTAAAAACAATTATAGGGCAAACAAAAATGTTGTCAATAGTTCTATTTAGAAAATAAAAAAACCCTGCACCGCCTAGCCGTTACAGGGTTAAAAGAAAACCCTATACCGTCTAGCTGTTACAGGGTTAAAAGAAAACCCTATACCGTCTAGCTGTTACAGGGTTAAAAGAAAACCCTGTACCGTCTAACTGGTACAGGGGCTGGTGGGCGCAGCGGGGATCGAACCCGCGGCTAACGGATTAAAAGTCCGCTACTCTTCCGCTGAGTTATGCGCCCTGCTACGCTGGTGGATCCGCTGGGGTTTGAACCCAGGACCTGCCGGTTATGAGCCGGATGCTCTGACCTCCTGAGCTACGGATCCTTCTAATCTGGTACTCCGGAGAGGATTTGAACCCCCGACCCACGGCTTAGAAGGCCGTCGCTCTATCCACTGAGCTACCGGAGCATGTTGAAACTTCGGTGAGCAAGCAAGTTGTTTTTATAATATTTTTTGCAATTGCTTGCCCTTCGATGTTTCAACAAAAGGCTCCGATACTCAATACTATTCATTGTAGCATATTATATAATAAAAGTCAATACTTCGTGCCTCAGTACAAGTAGTTTGTGGTAATGTGTACACATATATTGCACTTTTTACCAACATAAAAACTTGTTAGACACTTGGTATCTAACAAGTCATAGTTTGCGCGCAGCGTCACGCAGGCCTCTTTTTTTATGGAATTATGATGGTGCTCGTTGCTTCACTACCATTAGAAATATTTCCAATGTCAGTCGTAATATTAATATTCTTTACGAATGAGTTTAAATAAATGTCATAAGATTTAACGGTGATTTTATGACGACCAGACAATTGATCTCCTGATGGCTTGAAACTCCAATCATAAGGAGAAGAAACTTTTGATCCAAGAAAAGTATCGTCAAAGAAAAAATCTACTTCTTTAATTGGATAATTAGCCCTGGTGTCAGCAGAAATTCTGACAGTATCGCTTCTGAGCGTATCACCATTACCAGGCGACAATATCTCAAGAAATGGTTTATTTTCCGTTGTGTGAATATTGTCAAATTCTTGAGGGGGGATTTCTTCAATGAGATTACCTCTCGCCGGATCTTGCGCCCATGACCTGACAGCTTGTTCCCAGTTGTCAAACTGAGGATCGTCAGCTGGGTTTGTCAGCGCAGGACCCTGAGGATCATCTTTGTTTACATAGTAAAGAATGCAATGGGCTTTCAAAAAAGTTTTTTCTTCAATTAATTCCGGTGGAGTTAATTCGGTAGCACGTTTACCAGAAATAGTGTCTATTTTAACAGTCTCTCCGCCGACCACTCCTCTTAATACCGGCTTGTCTGGCACAGCAATAGTTGGCGAGACAAAACTTGTTTTTTCCCTATTTTTGAGAGCTTCAAGCATAAATTCATGCCAAATCAGTCCAGCAGTTCTGATGCCAGCAGTTTTACCCATAGATGAATTATCATTATTGCCTGTCCAAACACCGGCGACGAAATTTGGCGTATAGCCAATTGTCCAACCATCTCGATAATCTTGAGTTGTTCCAGTTTTTGCCGCCACGGGAGTATCTCCAAAATACAAAGAACTGGCAGTTCCAAATATCGGAGCACGAGCGTTATTATCTGACAAAACATCAGTAATCAGCCGAGAGACATTTTGATCCAAAACTCTTTCCGGCTGCTCAGGCTTATATTCTTCAAGGATATTTCCTTTGTTATCTTCGACACGAACAATGCTGTAATAACTATTTTTTAATCCTTCGGTAGCAAAAATGCCGTAAGCCGAAGTTAATTCTAAAAGCTTAACTTCGCCTCCGCCAAGAACTAAGGCCAATCCAAAACGTGATCGATCTTCGAGAGTAGAAATACCCATTTTTTTTGCCAGCGCAATCGTATCATCTATTCCTGCCAAATAAAGAGTTTTAACAGACGGAATGTTAAGAGACTGAGCTAATGCTGAACGCATCGTAACAGGCCCTCTTTCATTAGTATCGTAATTGTTTGGATGATAACAATCTAGACCAAATTGATCTTTGGCTTGAACAGCGCTAGAAACACAATAAGGATTAAACTCAGTTTTAACATCATAAAGAATTGTATCGGGCGTGAAGCCCTTAGCAAAAGCAGTTGAATAGGCAAAAGGCTTAAAGGCTGACCCGGGTTGGCGAGGCCTAAGGGCAACATTTACATTACCATCATTTTCTGTGTCAAAATAATCTCTGGAGCCAACCATAGATAAAATTTCACCGGTTCCAGGATCAATCGCAACTAAAGCAGCGTTTTTTGCGCCGAAATCTTTTTCATTTTGAACACCATTTTTTGCAACAATTCCTTCAGCTTTTTGCTGCAAATCCCAATCAAGGGTGGTGTAAACGCGAAGACCACCCGTTTCGATAACATCTTTACCGTATTTTGTCTCTAATTGTTCCTTGATGTACATAACAAAATGAGAAGCCTTAAACCCAGTTTTCTGTTTTTGGAACTCAATTTTTTCCGCCAAGGCATTATCCATTTCTTCATCTGTAATATAGCCAAGATCTTTCATTCTTTTTAGAACTAATTTCTGGCGACCCAAAAGAAGTTCGGGATTACTTCCATAAGGAGAATATTTTGATGGAGCCTTAGGTATAGCAGCTAAAATTGCCGCCTCTCCCAGAGTAACATCTTCAACTGATTTTCCAAAGAAAACTCGACTTGCTGACTCAACGCCATAAGTATTGGATCCATAAGGTATCTGGTTTAAATAAAAAACCAGAATATCGTTTTTTGTGTATCTTCTTTCTAGCTCCAAGGATAGAATAATCTCTTTTAATTTTCTGCTGATAGTTCGATCAAGAGTCAAGAGAGAGTTTCTAACAAATTGCTGAGTAATTGTTGATGCTCCTTGAACATACTGTCCGCCGGTTTTTACTGCAATCCAGGCAGATCGCAAAATTCCTCTAAAATCAATACCAGGATGCTTATAAAAATTATTGTCTTCTATAGCTATAGTCGCATTTATGACATAGGGAGAAATGTTTTCAATGCCAACAACGGTTCTTTTTCCACCATTAAAGACTTCATAAAGAAGAGTTTTTTCATCGCGGGCATAAATTTTTGTAGATTGATCAAATGGCTTATTGAGAATTTCCTGAGGATTGGGAAGGTCTTTGGCGTAATAGATGAAAGCCAGAAGGGTTACAACGAATAGCGAAGCAATTCCAATAACGCCTAATTTAAAAAATAGACGCAGATAAGCACTAAAACTTTTTTTGCGCCAAGTACGATATTTTTTTCTTTTATTTATAGGAATACTACCCACTCCATCTTGATGACGGTAGTATTTTCTTTTAGCCATGTTATGAATAATTTATCAATTAACCTTTTTTAATGGATCGAGTAAGAAAAGATCTAAATCACGTCTGCCAATAATTATACTATATTTTAAATTTGATCGATTAGCAGCGGAAGCCTCTGTCGTAATATTTTGTCCTGCAAGAGAAAAAGTTAAGTCTATGAGGCGCCTTTCTTCTTCTCCGAGAGACGACACAAATTTAATTTTTTTCTTACTTTCCTTCAAATTAAGCTTATCAGCCAAATCTTTATCAATGGAAGTTCGATAAGCGCCAGTATCAATTTTTGCAACCAGTTTGAGTTTTTTATTATTTGAACCAACGATTTCAATAGATTCAAACAATCCAATAATTTTACGTCCGCTAATCTCTTCGAGCTCTTCTTCGATTTCCCCACCAAAAAGTTCCTGAGCAATTTTTGTCCCCCGATTGGCTGATTTGATTCTAAGTCCCTCAATCCTTTTCAATCTTTCTCTTAATGGAGATTGATTTGCCATTTGAATGGCAATGCCCGGTCTTGAATTTATTTCAAAGATCATTGGTCCTTTCTCCCTGTCTATAGCAATATCAATACCAAGAAGATCAATGCCAGCGTGTTTTTGGGCAAGGGCGGCAATTTGCAGAACATCTTTCCAATAGGGAATTTGAATACCGGATAAAATATGTCTTGTTCCTGGAATTTTGTCTATAAAACGGTCGTGGATAATTGAAGTTGTCGTGACGCCAGTTTTTAAATCAATGCCAACACCGATACCTCCAAGATGCAAATTGCTTCGTCCTTCTGATTCTTCGGTGGGCAACCTCAATTGTGCCATTATGGGAATTTTTTGATAGACGATAACTCTGACATCGGGAATACCTCCCTTAAATGTATATGGTTTGAAGGCGGGATGGAGTTTAACGCGCTCTTCAAAAATAGCCTTATCTTCTTTTTCTTTGGGGCTAAAATTTCCTTCAAGAATATTGTAAACATGGCGCTTAATTTCTTCTAGATTGATTAAGCGTTGACCTGCCTTAATCCATACGGGAATATTTTTTTTCTTACCGTAAACAATCAGTACGCCTTCGCCACCTAAACTGCGACTTGGCTTTATAACAAACGACTTAGGCAAGTCCCAATTAAATTTATTAAAATCTTTTTTATTGCGAATAACGAAATAGGTTTCTGGCATTGGCAAACCAGCGCCCTGGAGAATTTTTTTCGTTAATAATTTATTATTAGCAACCTCAAGACATTGGCCACGTTTTTTAATAACATAATCCAAGTTTCGGGCGTTAAGCCCCAAAATGCCACGATAGTTTTTTAAAGCATTAAACATTAATTCTTTGGAGGTAATTTTAAAAGATGGCGAAAGCGCCAGAGTTCGTTTAAACGAAGACCGCGAAAGCGTCCGAGAAAAATATTTATCACAACTATAATCAAAAGAAAGATTAGAGGATAGCCCAAAACCACACTTTGTAGCCAAGCAATATTAAGGATCAGGTACCCCAAAAGAGCAATTACAAGCGTACTTCCGGTTAAAATCAATGCGGGCTTTATGCTTCTCTTCATTTGAGCAGTCACCAATTTATCACTCAGTGCAAGGATGATAATAATAGGGAAATAATCACGCAATGTTAAACTATAATCAGAAAGACGAATAATTGACACAACCAAGATTAGAGCCAGGGTAGTGACTGTTACAACAATTGTTAGTCTTGGAAGATAAAGAAGGGGAAACTTTTTAACTATGTAGGTAATAGCATTGGCGATAAGAACGATTAATAGGAAGAAAAACAACCCTTCTTTTAATCCTGCGCTAGCGAGAGCAAAGGCTAGGAGAAGAGGGTGATAAACACCCAAACTTTTCAATCCGATGACTTGTCTCAAGAAGACGATCAGGGTTGCTACAAGCGGCGCCAATAAAATGTATGACAGAACTTGTTCGGGGACACCCTGATTAACTATATATGAAAGAATAGTAGTCATGGTTAAAATTTAATAGATTGGTTTTGTTTTTTCTCTTTTTTTTCGTTTTTGCGCAAATGGTGGCAAATCGCTCCTGCCAAGGCGTCAGCGGCGTCATCGGGACGGGGAATTTCCTCAAGACCAAGATGTTTTTTGACGCACTCTTGAACCTCTTTCTTTTGAGCTCTGCCATAACCAGAAAGACTTTGTTTAATCTGAAGAGGGGTGTATTCAACGATAGGAACTTTTTTTTGTTCACAGGCCATCAAAATTACGCCTCGGGATTGAGAAACAGTCATTACGGTTTTCATATTCTTAAAAAAGAAAAGACGTTCGACTATAACAAGATCAGGTTTTTCTTTCTCAAGAATTTTCTTGACAGCATGATGTGTTTTAACTAATCGCTTAGCATCGCTTTCCTCCTGAGAAGTTTCGATGCAACCATAATCGAGACAAGTCATTTTTTTACCGACAGAACGAATTGAACCGTAGCCAGTCCTAGCAGTACCGGGATCGATGCCAAGGATTTTCATATTTTTTAAGCCTAATTAATCAACCTAAATTATTATAGACCGCCTTAGTGTCATCATTTTCGTCGATGAGGTCGTTGAAATTTTCAACTTTTTCCAAATCTCCTCCAGAAAGTTCGATAGGATTTTTCGCCTGCCAATCAAGTTCTTCTGATATCAAAGTTACTCCTTTATCCTTAAAAATTTGTCTTGCTTGATGTTCAAATTGAGGATTGAATAAAAGCAAAACACCGTCATCTGTTTTTTGGCTATCTTCAAGGCTGGCATCAATCAAAGCAAGCTCTAGATCTTCATTCCAATCAGAAAGAGAGATTTTGAAAATAGTTTTTTTCTCAAAAAGCCAGGCAACAGAACCTTTTTCAGCCATGTGACCGCCATTTCTTTCTATAAGATGTTTCATTTCTGCGACAGTTCGATTGTGGTTATCAGTTATTGCTTCAATTAAAAAGGCGCTGCCAGCAGGACCATATGCTTCAAGAGTTAATTCCTCTATAACGGAACCTTCTTCTTGGCCGCTACCCTTTTTAATGGCGCGCTCAATATTGTCATTTGGCATGTTCGCGAACTTAGCTTTATCGACTAAAACCCTTAAACTAGGATTAGTAGAGGGATCGGGATTATCTCTAGCGGCAATTTGAATTTGTCGAACTAATTGAGAGAAGACCTTGCCTCGTTTTTGATCAAGTAAGGCCTTTTTATGCTTAATTGTTGACCATTTTGAATGACCAGACATGTTTCAAGTTAAAAGTTTAAAATTAAACCCCGTAAAATTCTTAGTAAGCAATAGCGAACTTAGAATTTAGGGAGTCCCGTAAACTTCCATGTAATCTGTAAAAAACATTGAAAATTCACGGGGTCCTCACAAAACTATTTCTTTATATTCATTCAGAAAGTTTTGCGGGAAATGCAAAATTTTGAAAAATTCACTTAATACACAACACAATATGTGAATTTTACCAAAAAAATCAATAAAGTCAAAAACATCCAGTATTTTTAAGCATATTTTATATGGATTTTATGCGTGAAAGAAAAGAAATGTTTTTGGTATTCTCTTAAACTGGAAAATATTTAAAGTATCAATAAAAAACCGCCATATGTGTGTGGAAATTACCTCAAACTACTTGTACTGAGGCACGAAGTATTGACTTTTTTCTTTTTTCTGCTATACTAGGTATATAACTGAATAGGAGCGAATACAATGAACTTTATGGAGGGTTCAGGTTTTTTCGTTTCGCCCTTATTAGTCTGTAGGCGCGAGAACCCCCGATTTTTGTCGGGGTGGGGCATTTCCTTAGAATACGGATAATGTGGTTTTATCTACTCCTAGGTAAGGCTGGATTACTCCTCGGGGGATGTTTCGCCGGAAGCTCTGTCTTTCGGTCTTCTTCGCCTCAGGCTAATGGGGGCGATTTTTGTTTTATAACAAAAAAAACCCCGACACTTGCCGGGGTTTGTATTTCTCTAAGGATTTATAGGAAGAACTGGTTCGTATAGATATGCTCTGCAATATCCTTCTTTGCTTTGCCCATCTGGCAAAGTAATCATCAACCAGCGACCATCGGGAACTTCGATGAAGACGAGTTTATTGGTACTGCCATTAATGTTAATGGGTGCATGAGGGATGTCTCTTGATGGCTCATGAATCATGGGAGGGAGCGAGAATAGTTCAAACCAGGGACCTGACGGATCACACCATGTGTAAGTTTGAAGACCAAAGATCAGTTTGGAACAATATGCTCCTATGAATTTTCTGTTACTAGGGAGCTGCGATAGCTCTACTTGATAATTCATCCCCAGAAAATAATCTGGAATATATTTTTTTGCCAGATAGATTCTTGATCCAAAAGGAATCTGAAAATACACTTGCAGTTTTACTCCAATATTGTCATCAAGCGAATACTGAACATTAACACCTTCAACTCGATAAGGAATTATCACGGTTCTGGGGGTGTTGTATAAAAGAACAATACTCTGATCTGCTCCCAACACCAATCCGGAAAGCAAAGAAACGAAAACCAACACTGCAACGACGAGAGCTCCAAAGCCCTTCATTTTCTTATTCACGATACGACCTCCTTTAAAGTCATCTTCATTCTATCATTGTTTTTGGCATTGTCAAGAAAAAAAAGACCCCGACACGCTTGCCGGGGTTTGCTGTCTAAGCGACTGTAAGGAAAGTATGTTTTCCTGAAAAAACTTTTTGACACCCAGAACACCTAAAACGAATACTTCTTCCAATAGGAACTGACCCTTTTTCTCGAGAAAAACCTTCTCCAAGATGAATTGGCTCAGAAAAGACATCGCCTCTTTCAGTTTCAACTAAAATTCCTTGTTTACACACAGGACAAGCCATTTGGGGAATCTCTCCAGTAATTCCCCTAAGATGTTCTTTGACAAAAGAATCGCTAAATTCGGTAAGTCCACCAGGTAATCGAATCCCCATTGTTTCGATATCAAAAACAAGCGCACCAGCCAGAGCTTCACTATACATATTTTCCTCCTTTTAAAGTACTGTTTCTAATTTCAGGTTATCACATAAACATAGCTTAGCAAGAAGATTTTGGAACTGCTTGGTGGCTATGCAAATCAACCGTTTTTAACCAATAAAAAGAAAAATTATTCACATATTGACAATGAAAGGAAAGGGATTATTATTCTGATAGGAATAAAATCGACGGAGGAGATATTATCTTTATAGAAACAAAAAAATAACGAATGAAAAACTTATTTAAGAAAACTATTTCCGACTCATTATCAACTAGTGTTGACGAAGGAGACGAGCCTCCCGGCAAGGTCCTGGTTCAATTAAACTCGCAATCATTCTTTAAGACAAAAAAAGAAGGCGAGCTCTTTTTATTCTTTAGAAAAAAAAGAAAGTAAATCTTTTTTATTTAAAATATTAACATGAAAGACAGTCATCATAATGATAAAGTTTTAAATCCAAATAATGGCATAAATTCTCTTTTGGGAAAAACAATTCTTTTAGTAAATACCGGCTCTATCAAAAAACGCTTCGTGATTCAGAAACTTAAAAAAATGGGGCTTCAAATAGTTGTGCTCAATAAGGAAAAAAACTGGGTGCAACCTTATGTTGATCACTGGATCTTGGCGGATAATACTAATCACACGGAATCAATCCAGGCGATCAAGGATTTTATGGCAAATAATCCTAGTATAAAAATTGACGGAGCAATTACTTTTTGGGAAGATGATGTTCTTTTGACTTCAAAGATAACAGATAAATTTAATTTTATCGGCATCCCTCTTAGTATCTCAAAAAGGGTTAGAAATAAATATCTATTTCGTGAATTTTGTCAAGAAAACAATTTGCCGACGCCGAAACATATTATGATTAAGTCGGCAGAGGATCTAAAGAAAATTCCAAAAGAGTTAAATTTCCCATTGGTAATCAAACCGACATTTGGTGCTAGTAGTGCCTTCGTGGTGAGAGTTGACGATGAAGAAGAATTAGCATCAACTTATCAATATATCAAGAAAAGTATTAATACTGAGGTGGAGTCTGCGCTCAATGACGGAACAGATATAATGGTGGAGGAATACATTGATGGAGACGAAGTTGATATCGACATTTTAATTCAAAATGGCAGAGTCAAGTTTCATTCTATTTCTGACAACAACAAAACTAATGAGCCGTTTTTTATCGAGACAGGACGCTTCACGCCTTCGAGTCTTCCAGAAAAAAACAAAGAAGCTCTCATGGTTATGACTGACGAAATTCTAGAAAAACTAGGAATCCAAGATGGTTGTATTCATCTTGAAGCCAAGTCAACGAAAAAGGGACCTGTGCCAATTGAAGTTAATTTGAGAATGGGGGGAGATGAAATTTATGATAGCATCAAGAAAGCTTGGCGCATTGATTTTATTGAAGGGGCTGCTAAAATTTCCCTAGGAATATATTTTCCGAAAATCAATAAGCCAGAAAATCCTTATATGTATTTAGCATCGCATGATTTTTTAAGCAATTATTCTGGCATTATCGTTCAATTTGATATAGATGAAAAGATAAAAAAGAAATCATTCGTAGAAGAAGTTGAGTTTTTTAAAAAGATTGGCGACCCAGTCTTGGTGCCGCCTGAAGGATATGAATACTTAGGATGGATCGTGGTTTCAGGCGACAATCCTCTAGATACTCAAGATAATTTAAAAGAAGCTCTGGAATGCATTAATTATGAAGTGGCTCGTTTTCAATCAGCTTCGTCAATCGGAAAAACATTGCGCAAAAATCATTTTTCACCGTCAGCCGTTAATCAAGACATTCTCATCAGGAGCGGAAAGATTGAAAAGATTAGAAGAATGTCAATAAAAAATCAGAGGAATCTTCATATTGGCATTGCTTGTAATTTTTATGATGATAACGCAGGGGCGGTTGAAAAAGATTTAATGTCGGTTGGAAAGAACATAGAAAAAACTCTGATAGAGCGAGGATATCGAGTAACTTTTTTTGATTTTAATAATCTTTCGCGCGTATTCGATGATCTAAAAAAGAGCGATGTTGATCTCATTTTTAATGTTTGCGAAAGAATCAACGAATCAAGTTTACTTGAGCCCCATGCAGCGGCAATTTTGGATGCGCTTCAGATTCCTTACACGGGATCAAGTTCGTTTACTCTTGGATTGTGCATTGACAAGATTAGGGTTAAGAAGCTGCTCGCCTTCCATAATATGCCGACTCCAAAATGGGATTATATTTATGATCTAGAAGATGATATCAGAGAGGACTTGAGATACCCATTGATAGTAAAACCAGCCAATACGGATAATTCTATCGGTATTACCAATGATTCAGTGGTGACTAATAAAAAAAGGCTAGAGAAACAACTTGAAAAAATTATTATAGAAATTGGCCGACCAGCGATTATAGAAGAATATATCGACGGAGATGAATACGATGTTTCGATCTTGGGAAGCGAAGAAGACGATCTACGAGTCTTGCCATTAACAAGGTCTGTTTTTGATAAAATGCCTCCTGGGTATTGGCACATTTATCCCTTTGAAGCAAAGTGGGAAGAGGACGATGCCTATGATAAGGGAATTACTATTCAACGACCGCCAAAAAATATTAGCCAAAAACTTTCAAAACTTATTACCGAAATTGCTCTTGATACTTACAATATTTTGGATTGCCATGATTATGGACGAGTTGAACTAAGGGTTGATAAAAACAATAATCCTTATGTTCTGGAATTAAACCCTAACCCTTCAATTAATATTGGCGACTCTGTGCCTAATTCAGCAAAAGTGATTGGATTAGATTATGGAGATTTTCTAGAAGAGATTATTAGGATGGCGATAAAAAGATATAAAAATCATCCACCCTATCACCATCTCCAGCCGAGCGTGCTTTAACATATATGTCTAAAGATAGTGGCGATCAACAATTGAAAATTAGCCGAATTGATAAAATAGAAGAAGCAAAAAAGATTTGGCAAGAGTTGAGTCCCAATGAAATCATGTATGATCTCTGGGATGTGAGGTACTGTTTTTACAAGTACTTCAAACACCCTTTATTTTTTTATGTGGGACGAATCGGTCAAAAAAATATCGGCTTGCTTCCGTTGCAATTTAACGCTGAAAAAGGCCATCTAGATTTTATTGGCGGTGGCTATATGGAAGACAATAGAATATTTATTAAACCAAGATACGAAAAATATATTCCCAAATTTTACGAAGCGATCGAACAAGAGGCAGTATTGGATGATGTCATTGGAGAAGACGATTTCACAAAGAAATTTGATATTTTAGAATATAAATATGCTACTGATCTTGGGGGTCTTAAAAATACCAATGATTATCTTTCAAGAGAATTTAGCCCAAAGTCGTGCGCAAAGATGAAAAAACTTCTTTGTCGCATTGAAAGACTGTATCAACCAAAGATTCTTGAAAATAATTTTGAAGATATTGATAAATTATTTGAATTAAACGTTAAGAGTTTTGGCGATGATTCTGTTTTTAGTACGCTTCACAGGAAAGAGATTTTTCGAGACTTGCTTAAGCTTGATTTAGATTTTCAGGTTTTAACAATTATTATAAATGGTAGAAAAGAAGCGGTATCTTTGGCGCTAAAATATAAAGACATTTATACATATATTAATTCAGGGGCAAACAAAAAAGATTTTCCCAGCCTTGGAACATATTTAACGGCAAAGAATTTTGAAAAGGCAATTTCTCTTGAAGCAAAATATTTTGATGCTGGCGTGGAAGACTTAGGATGGAAAGAAAAATGGCATCTGAAGAAAACTCCCCAAAGAGTCTTCATAAAAAAGTAAGTAATTTACCAAAATAAAAAAACAACTCAATTAACGAGTCATTTTTTTAATAAATTTAATTTGTAACTTTATTTTTTATTCAAATTATCAGCTAGCCATTTCATGTACAATAAGGGCCGTAAAATCATTTTCTTTCTGAGGCGAAGCATATCTTTTCGAGAAAATATGAATCGCGAAGGCTTTGAATTTACTTCTATAATCCAGATTTTTCCTTTCTTGTCCAAGATATAATCAATCCCCATTTCAATAGCTGGTCCTGTTGATTTTTCTAAATAATCAGCTAAGGCCACGCTAATTTTTTTAATTCTCTTAAGAATGACTGAGGATTTTTTAAGAAAAACATTTTTTATTATATCTGCCCCATTTTCTATTGTTCCTCCGGCGTGAATATTTGCCAAAAACCCCTTCGGAGGAGCGATTCTTCCTCCAACGCCACTCACAACCCATCCTTTTTTTGTTTTTTGAATCATAACCCTAAGATCAAAAACTCTTTTTTGATATTGAGCTACGGTCAATTTTTCTTGGACAATGTAGCCACCGCCCCTTTTCCAACTCTTTTTGATTAAAGATGAAATAATTTTAAGAGAAATGCTGATTTTTTTATGTTTTTTATGGATACCATTATTTTTGGTTTGGTACTCAACAATATAGATTGGTAAAATAAAATTCTTTTTAATAACACTAATAATTCCGGTTCCCAGTCCTCCGTATTTTGGTTTTAAAATAACGGCTTGATACTTTTTTAATAAATTCTTAGTAATAATTGTTTCGTGAAGAAAGGTTTTTGGAAGATGAGGCCTAAAGAATTTACTCTTGTGTAATAATTGATAAAACTTCCATTTGTTGCATGCCAGTTTAATGAATTTTCTTGAGCTAATAATAGGGATATTTAGTTGATTAAATTTTCGATGGATTTCCTTGAAAGTTTCAATTTCTTGAACTGTTCTAGAAAACATTCTGTCATAAACTACATCAGGAAGAGGTATTTCTTCTTCGGCAAACTTATCATTTACCTTATGAAAAGTTTTAATAGTTTTTTTCTCCCAACTGATATCTTTTGGTTGGAAAATAAATAATTCTAAATTTAATTTTTTCGCTTCTATCGCTAATTCATTAAAAAAATTATTCTGCTCTCCGTATGGAACAGAAGAAATATTAGGATTTTTGTATTTGTGAACAATAATGCCGACAGTTCCTTTAATATTCATTTTTTTACGCTTTCTGTAATCCTGTGGATTAATAATTTTCACACTGAACTTGGTAAAAAGCTGTTGGGTGATCGCAAGATGGGCAAGCTTCTGGAGGGGTGGTGCCGAAGTGAACATAACCGCACTCACGACAAACCCACCAAGTTTCTTTTGTTTTTTTAAAAACTGTGCCGGCCTCAAGTTGGGCTAAAAGTTTTTCATATCTTTCTTTATGATGAAGTTCGGCCATGGCAATTGCCTTCAATCTTTTAGCGATTTCCAGATACCCTTCTTTTTCGGCTGTGTCAGCGAATTCTGGGTACATTTTTGTATGCTCAAAATTTTCTCCCTCAATTGATGCTTTTAAATTTTCTATAGTTGTACCATAAACTGCTGGCATGCCAGCTTCAACCGTAACTTCACTAGAATCTTTTTTTTCTTTTTTTAATTCTTGAATATGCTCAAAAAGTCTTTTAGCATGAGCTTTTTCATTGTCGGCCGTTAGGAGGAAGATTTCGCCGATTTGTTCGTAGCCTTCTTTTTGGGCAACCCGGGAATAAAAAGTATAGCGATTTCTTGCTTGAGATTCGCCAATAAAGGCTTTGGTTAGGTTTTTTAAGGTTTCTTTCATTTTTTTAATTCACAAATTATACAACAATTCAATTGTAACACTTTTTGATTATTTTAAAAAATGATAGAATTAAATAGGTTAAAATGTTTTAATACCATGGATAAAAATAAACTGACAAAAGCCGATAAAGGATTGCTTGAAATAAAAAACCAAGTTATTGCTTGTCAAAACTGTCCGCTTTATAAAACGCGAACTCTACCTGTAATTGGCCAAGGAAGCCATAGTGCAGGGATTATGTTTGTTGGAGAGGCGCCAGGAAAAAATGAAGACCTTCAAGGTCGGCCATTCTGTGGCAGATCAGGCGAAGTCTTATCTGAGCTTTTGGAAGCAATCGGGCTTAAAAGAGAAGATGTCTATATTTGTAATATTTTAAAGTGCCGTCCGCCCGACAATCGAAATCCTCTTCCTAACGAAATTTCTAGTTGCGTTTCTTATTTAGATAAGCAAATTGAACTCATCAATCCAAAAATTATTTGTACCCTGGGAAATTTTGCAACCAGGTATATTTTGGAAAAATTTGGTTTTACCGATAAAGTTCAGGGAATTAGCAAAATTAGAGGACAAGTTTTTGAAGTAAAACAGTGGAAAATAGTACCTCTTTATCATCCTGCTGTTGCAGTCTATGACGCTAATCAAAAAGAAACTCTTATAGAAGATTTTAAAATAATCAAGAAAGTGCTTGACAAAAAGTAAATATATTATAGAATAAGGGGAGTTGTTGGAAAAATAATAATGTTGTCCTTCGACTTCCCTCGGCATACACCGAGGTTCGCTCAGGATCTGAGAGTTTTTAACTTTCGCAAGGCTCAAGAAAAAACTCTAAGAGAGGAGGAAAATGTCCGAGAAAAAGTGCAAGACGGATGGATGCGGAAGAAAAGTCTATGTACGAGGCATGTGCGATAGATGTTATTGTCGTCAATGGCGATTAGAACATCCTGGTAGCAACTATAAATGTATCAAGCATTGGCGAAAGCAATATCCTCATAAGCGAAATGCAGAAAGGGCAAGGTATTATGAGAAACATCGTCATAATGCGAAAAATAATGGGAAACCTTATGACGACTTTGATGATCAAATGATTTTGGATCGAGTGATTTTGAGTGATTCTGGTGAAATTGTCCAATCAAATATTTGCGATGTTTTACTTGCAAAGCGTCTTGGACGATCTGTTGAGGCAATTCAGGTCCATAGATGTGGTTTGAAGAAAGCAGTAAAAATCTAACAGTAGTTAAGAATTCAGAGTCAGCCTAGGGCTGACTCTTTTCTTTTTCAAAAATTATGGTATATTAAGGAAAATGTAAAGTGCAAAGTGTAAAGTGTAAAGTGTAAAATATTGGAATGACTTAACAATTTTGAATTTTAAATTGTCATTTTTCATTTTTAACTTTAAATTTTTAATTTAATTATGTTTTCTATCAATGATTTAAAAGTGAATACTGTTTTTCTCTGGCAAAAGCAACCCTTCAGAGTTTTAGAATCTAAGCATGTTTTTGTTGCGAGAGGTGCTTCTTCACTACAAGCAAAAATTAAAAATCTGATTTCAGGAAATGTACTGACCTTAAGCTTCAGGGCGGCCGATACTTTTGAAGAAGCCGATATCTCAAAAAGAGAAATCAAATACCTTTATGGCCATCGTGGCGAATTTTGGTTTTGCGAAATAGATAATCCCTCAAAGAGGTTCATGATTGAAGAAAATATTATTGGTGGTCAGGTAAAATTCTTAAAACCAAACAGCGTTGTCAGGGCAATGGAATTTGATGAAAAAATTGTCTCTTTAGAAATCCCTGTTAAAATGGAATTTCTGGTAAAAGAAGCGCCTCCGGGAGAAAAATCTGATGCTGCTCAGAGGGGAACGAAGATGATTACTCTTGAGAATGGCACGGAAATAAAAGCCCCCATTTTTATAAATGCAGGCGATAGAATTATGGTCAATACCGAAACAGGAGATTACACAGAAAGAGTTAGTAAGGCCTAAATTATTTTAAATTCAAATATGCCTAAGTGTCTATTTTGTAAAATTATTTCAGGCGAGATCGAAGCGCATAAGATTTACGAAGATAAAAACAGTATCGGAATTTTGGACTTGTTTCCCAACACCGAAGGACAAGTAGTTGTAGTTTCAAAGATTCACTATCCTTCGGATTTTACAAAGATGCCCGAGGAAACATTTCGTAATTTTTTAACTTCGGGAAAAGCGCTCAGTCATATTTTAAAGAAAAAATTGGAGGTAAAAAGGGTCGCTTTAGTAATCGAGGGTACCGGAGTCGATCATGCGCATATAAAACTTTATCCGATGCATAATGAAAATGATTCTAAAATGATTGCTTCTGACGAAACGGTTTATTACGAAAATTACCCGGGATTTATTGATACTAGATCGGGCGAAAAAGCGGATGATGAAACTTTGAGAAGAATTGCGAATAGGATTAAAGCATAAAACTCAAATTTATTGATTGTCATTCCGCATTTAATGCGGAATCCAGGCTTTGGTTTTTATATTTCTGCTTTCGCAGGAATGACAAACAAGATTGTTGTTTTGAATTCTAAGTTATGGTTTTGCCTGCCTACCGGCAGGCAGGCGTTTTGAGATTTAATTTTTGAGTTTCTTTGATGGCTTGCCATCCGAAGCTTTAGCGTAGGATGGGCTGGTAGTTCATCTGGTAGAACACTGCATTCGCATTGCAGAGGTAGAGGGTTCAAGTCCCTCCCAGTCCACCACAATCTATTCATATTTATGAATACTATGAAAGTCTTTATAACAGCTAGTTTTCAAAACGGAGAAAATAAGAAAGAAATTGAACATCTTTGCGAACTTGTAAAAATGGCTGGTTTCGAAGACTTTTGTTTTATTCGGGATGTTGAACATTACATAAAAATGTTTGATAACCCTCAGGAGCTGATGAAGCGAGCCAAAGACGAAATCAGTAAATCAGATGCATTATTGATAGACCTAACCAACAAACCAACAGGAAGGGCAATAGAAGCTGGCATAGCCTTTGCGCTTAATAAAAAAGTAATTGTTATAGCAAAAAAAGGAACGCAAATAAAAGATACGACCAGGGGAATTGCTAGCCTAATCGTGGAATATAATGTGATTAACGATATAGTTACACCAATGAAGGATTGGCTAACTCATATATGAACTTAGATACTGCGGTATTTTATACAAACGATATCGATAAGATTATTAAATTTTATCGGGATACACTTGGTTTTAACCTTGAATATCAAGACAGTGACAGATATGTGTCTTTTATTTTTTCTAATGGAGTAAAGTTGGGTATTAAGAAAAAAGACAAAGAAAGAGAATTACCAGGAGCTCAAACAGTTATTCTTTCTATGGAGAGCGGAATTGAAGTTTGGTATGAATCATTAAAACAAAAAAATATACCAATTTATAAAGAATTGACTATTCAGAAATGGGGCAAAAACTTTAGCGCATTAGATCCAGATAAAAATAAAGTTGAATTTGTTGAAAGGTCAGCAGAAGTTCAATAACTTAATTTTAGCTGGCACAGATGGGATTTGTGACAATAAAAAAACTAGTTGTGTCTATTTAAAATAATGTACAAGATTGTTTCCAAAAAAGACGCAACAATAAGACAAATTAGCGATAACAAAACTGCTACAAATTTTATTACAAAAGAAATTTCTCCAGATGTGTCACTTGCTGTTATTGAAAATAAAGGGTACTTCGGAGAAGTGGTAACGGACAATAATAGGATTTATTATGTAATAAAAGGGCATTTGTCTCTTGAGTTCGGCGGAAATGAAAAAGCAGAACTAAACGAAGGTGATGCTTGTTTTATATCCTCAGGAACTTCTTATATTATGTCTGGTGATTGCAAAGTAGCTACGATAGATCAACCAGCCTTTGGGATAAAGTCACATTAATAATTTATATATTTATGAAATCGATGCAAGGAAAAGTTTTTATCATTCATGGCTGTCCATTAGATACTGAAAGGGCTATGAGTACAGAAGAAAGGACTTATGATAAGCAGTGGATGCCGTGGATTAAGAAAAAGTTGTTAGAAAGAGGAATAGAAGCAGAAACACCTTCTATGCCAACTCCGTGGGCGCCGGATTACGAAAAATATAAAAATGAATTTGAAAAATACGACATTGGGGAAAATGCGATTTTGGTTGGGCACAGCTGTGGTTGTGCTTTTTTAGTTCGTTGGCTTGGGGAAACAAAGAAAAAAATTTCTAAACTGATTCTTGTTGCTCCATGGAAAATTAATGATTTAGGCAATGAAGCCAGAGAAGCATTTTATGACTACCAAATCGATGAGAGCATAAAATCAAGAGTGGGCGAAATAACCATGTTTACTTCTGATGATGAAGAAAATGACGGAAAAGAAAGCTTGAAAATTTTTCACGAAGCTTTGGGAGGAAAGATCAGTGGATTAAAAAAACATGGACATTATATAATAAGCCATATGGGAACTGAAGAATTTCCCGAATTATTGGATGTTATTTTAGAGAAATAAATTGTAAAATTAAAATATGATTATAATTATTGGTATTCTTGGCGCCTTTTTGATCCTTCTTGCTTTTGTTTTAAATCAAATTCATGTTTGGAGGGATGATAGCTTGGTTTATGATTTGGTTAATTTTTTAGGAGCGGCTTTATTGGTTGTTTACGGAGTGATTATAAAAGGCTGGCCATTTGCTGTGCTTAACACAGTTTGGGCGATTGTTTCTTTGAGAGATGTAATTTTAGACATAAAAGGAAAGTAAATTTACCAACAAAAAAACTTAACATTTTTAATTATAAAACATGCAACAAACTTATATTTTAATCGCTATCATTGTTTTAGCCATTATTTTTGGTTTATTGGGTTTTGTAAAAAGAAAAAAGTTAGCAACCGAATTTTCTCCTCTTGCTGGGTTAGCATTTATTTTCATGATCGCGGGAATTATAGGGATAAGTACCGTAGACAACCGATTAATTGTTTATGGGTTAATGGGGATTGGTGTTTTAATTGCTGTGATTGATATGGTGATGAAATGGAAAAAACAAAACACAAAATAAAAAACTTATGAAAATTGCAGAATTTCGTATAAAGGTTTTTAATACCTGCTAATGCAGGTATTTTTTTGCATAATTATTTATTGTTCGTTAAAATGAAATCAAGCAAATTTATTAATAAAAAACTTCAAACAGTAAAATGACAAAAAATATCTCTACAACATGGAACATTGAACCACATACAGAAGCAAAGCATGAAATTTTAAGAAAATACTTAGATGCTTGGCTTCCAATCATGACTAGATGGAATGGTAGAGTTCTTTATATTGATGGATTTGCTGGTCCTGGCGAGTATGTCGGTGGAAAATGTGGATCTCCAATTATTGCTATTAGGGCAGTATTAGAGCACAAGGCAAATATTAGATCAGAAATTATAATGAAATTTATTGAGGCTGACAAAAAGAGATGTGAATATCTCAGACAAAAAATAAATTTATTAAAAATCCCTCCTAATATAAAAACAGAGTGTATTTGCAAAAAGTTTGACGAAACACTAACTGAAATTTTTAAATACATAGATGAGCAAAAAACAAGAATGGCTCCTGCGTTTATTTTCATAGATCCTTTCGGATTTACTGGAATACCTTTTTCTTTGATTAAAAGAATTATGCAAAACGAAAGATGTGAAATTTTGATTAATTTTATGTATGAGGAAATAAATAGATTTATAGACGATAAAAAACTTTGGACTAGTCTAGTCGAAACATTTGGGACAGATAAATGGAAAGAAATGATTTCTGAAAGAGATCCAAAAAAAAGAGTAGAATTTTTACATGCCATTTACAAAGAACAATTAGAAAAAGAGGCGGGTATAAAATTTGTCCGTTCGTTTAAAATGGTCAATAAGGTTAATAAAACTGATTACTTTTTGTTTTTTGGGACGAATAATATTATTGGTCTAAAGAAAATGAAAGAAGCCATGTGGAAAGTTGATAAAAGTGGATCTTTCCAATTTTCTGATGCAACTTACAATCCGAACCAATCGGTTTTATTTGAAACTGGACCTAACTATGATCAATTAAAAAGAATTTTACTAAAGGAATTTAAAGATAAATTAATTAGTATTACTGAATTGGAGAATTTTATATTAACACAAACCTTATTTAGAGAAACACACTATAAAAAACAAATTCTTGTGCCAATGGAAAAATCAGAACCTCCTAAAATTGAAGTAAAATGTGAAGGGAAAAGAAAAAAATGCACTTTTCCGCCACAATGCATTATAAGGTTTTTATAATAAGCTGGAAAATGATATAATTTTTAATATGGAGACAATAGTCAGAAAAACTTTATTATACAAAAGCGGTGTTGAGTATGCCGATTTTTGTATAAATCATGTAGAGGGTTGTGCCCATGGGTGTAAATTTCCTTGCTATGCAATGATGATGAAAAAAAGATGTGGGATAATAAAAAGTTATGAAGAATGGTTACGACCCAAAATCGTAGCTAATGCCCTAGAATTGCTAGACAAAGAAATCCCAAAATATAAAAATAAAATTAAATTTGTTCATCTTTGTTTTTCCACAGATCCTTTTATGTATAAATACCCAGAAGTAACGGATCTAACCTTAAAGATTATAGAAAGATTAAATAAAGACAATATTCGTTGTACAGTTTTGACAAAGGGAATTTATCCGAAGGATTTAACTAATACTAAAAGATATGGCAAAAATAATGAATATGGGATTACTTTAGTTTCTTTAGATAAAAAATTTAAAACAAGATTTGAGCCATATACAGCTCCTTATAAAAACAGAATTGAATCATTAAAATTCTTACACAACAAAGGGTTGAAAACCTGGATTAGTATGGAGCCATATCCAACCGAAAATTTAGTAAAGCAAGATTTGCTAAAAATTCTAAAAGAAGTTTCTTTTGTAGATAAAATTATTTTTGGAAAATTAAATTATAATGTAGAATCAACACAATTTAGTTATAAGGGAGACTTTTATCATAATTGCGCCGAAACGGTTACTAGATTCTGTGAAAATAACGGAATTGAATATCACATTAAAAACGGGACACAAAAAAAAGACAATAAAAAAACAGGAAAAATTTTTATAAAAAATATTCCTAAAAATCTTAATTTAAAATATACAAAACAGACTGTTTTGTCTTTGTAACGAAATTAACCAACTATGTCATTTGAACAACAACCAGAAATTAGAACGGAGGAGGAACAGATAATTGAAATTGAAAATAATAGGGAAATCATAGAAAACGGAATTTTAAAATCATCGATTTTTGAAAAGTTTAAGGATCGTTTAGGGGTAGGCGCTACAACAAAAGAATTCAAAAGAATTATTGACAGAGAAGATGAAAGAATCAGAATTACTGCGCCTCAAGATAGGTTTGATAAAAGATTTGACCAAGAAGATTCCAAAAGAAGGAAAGATAAAATTAGCGCTGCTCGAATTATTATTAATGCCTTACGAAGAATTGCGCCGGGAATGGATCCTCATAACATTCAGAAAACTGCACTTGAACATGGAAACAATATTGCTGTTGTTGATGAAGAATATTTAGCCAAAGATAAAAAAGAGCGCGCTAGAGTTTTGGCCGACGGTATGATTACTAATTTAAAAGAAATTCCTTTAATGGTTGTTGCCGCTGATTGCGCGCCGGTTGGAATTTATGATCCTATCAATGAGGCGATTGGAGCTTTTCATTCTGGCTGGAAAGGAACATTAAAACAAATTTCCCGCAAAGGCGTTGAAGCTTTGTGTAAAAATTATGGATCAAAGCCAGAAGATCTTTTGGTAGTGATTGGTCCTCGCGCTGGCGGAGAAGATTTTGAAGTAGATCAAAAGGTTTACGATGAATTTATTGGCGCAAAAGATGAAGAAGAAAATCCGATTTATACCCCGGAAGAAGTCGCAACATTCTTTAAAGCCAGGCCGGAAAAACCCGGATTTTATTTTCTTGATACTGGTCTTGCAATAAAAACATCTTTACTTAAAGCAGGGGTACTTGAAGAACATATTCAAATTTCTCAATATTCAACAATGAGCGAAGAAGGAAATAAACTGTTTCCTTCAGAGCGCCTGGAAGGTCAAGAAAAAAGAGATTCATTTGCTTTTCTTATGGCGCTAAAAGAAGGCGCTGAAATACCCGAATCCGAAGAAAAAATTGATAAACGAGAATACTATCACGGAACAAAAGAACCATGGATAGAGGAAAAAGAAGTTGGTGGTAATCAGCTTATAATAGATTATACAGGGCGTGAAAAATGGGATAAAACTAAAAAAGCAACTTGCTCAGAGGCAGAAGATATAAAAATTAGAAATCAAGAAGGCAAAGAAATTAAATTTGCCTCTTTTCTTCCAAAAGGTTGGAGGTTTAACAGGATAAACAAAACTAAAAAAGGTATGTATATTGAGCACATACTTAGAGAAGTAACTTTTCCAGAATTTCAGAGAAAAGAAAAACTTTACGGCGTTCCTGACGAAGAACCTTTACCCCGAGAATATAAAGAAAAAAGAAGAGGAAGAGAAATAAAGCCAGACAGAATGGTTGTCGAATGGGAAGATGTAGAAACATTTAACGACCCGATGAGTTTACTTGATCTTTTGCACGAGATAGCCCATACTCATCAAAAATATGCGGAACTAGAAAAGGGCGGGAAAGTAAGAGAAAAAATAGGCAAAAAAAATGAAAAAGGAGAAAATCTTTCCGCTAAGGATTTAGAAACTTATTATCGAAGCGTGATTAAAATCGAAAGAGATGCATGGGCTTATGCGCTTCGCAAGTATCGGGAATTAAAAAGAGATGGCATTGATTTAATGTTAGGAGTTTCAAATAGTGATATTTTAGATACAATTCACAAGAACCTTAATACTTATTTGGTAGGCAGCATGGATCATTATGAGGGTTTTAGAGATTTTAAAAAAAGAAAAGAAACAACAATTCAAAAAACGCTAAATCGATTCAAAAGAATTTTAGGAAAATAATACTAAGATTCTAAATGTACGAGGATTGCCTCGTACATTTTGTTTTCACCATATAATACTTGACAATTTTTGTTGGAAAATATAGAATGTAAATGTCTGCCGAGAGGCAAATTCACCCCTCAAACCGAACACTCGGTTTCTTTTTTTACATCTAAATTGTCTAATTTCAGATTAACAGACTTATCTGATTTAGCAAAGTTTTTAAATTGATTGTTTTTAATCATTACTTC